>ERZ1643247.34-NODE-34-length-193717-cov-60.293496_pt1 | contig 193717 bp, 165 predicted proteins | sample MGYA00579264_ERZ1643247 | MGnify/ENA primary metagenome ERZ1643247 (study PRJEB29033, sample SAMEA4952262) | chicken gut metagenome | biome: Broiler Chicken; feature: Gastrointestinal Tract; material: Caecum | place: Ireland | collected 2018 | study: Broiler... | reverse complement strand
GCGGGAGTTGGATTTGAACCAACGACCTTCGGGTTATGAGCCCGACGAGCTTCCGAGCTGCTCTATCCCGCGATGCACATATATATTATATGTGCTTTTTTCTAATTTGTCAATACTTTTAATTTATTTTTTTGTCTTATTTAAAAGAAATATATTGAACAACCAATCACTATTAAAGCCAAAATATAAAGTTCATTTGCAATTATATTAACTATTTTATTATTTTTACCATAGACACGCATAAGTTTAACCACAAGCAATACCACACCAGCAACTAATAATAATATTGAACTTATAAAATGAGATGAGCGTAAAACTGCATTAATACCAAGACCAATAATTGCACAAATTGCCATAAAATTAAAAATTTCAATTAGAATAACATATAAATTTTTATACTTATTTATAGCCCATGAAATTAATCCTAGTCCAACGCCTAAAAGCAATCCACTAATCAAAGCCAATATGTTGAATTCTGCAAGCGACATAGCACTAATTGCAATAAGAGCAAATGATGCTATCTTTATTACTCCTGAAAAAATTGTCTTTACTTTTTCGTCTATATCCATACAACTTAAACATTCACTCACAATTAAAACAACAAAAGCCACTGGGATATAAAGTGCAATAGCATTAATGATAGACTTTAAATTTGCCGAGATTAAGGCAAATAAAAATAAAGAAAACATTGTCAAGCATTTTACTAGTAATCCTTGCCAACCTTTCTTATTATTAAACATTGTATAAACAATGCTCATTATTAAACAAACTGCCCCTAAACAGGCAAAAGGAATTATTATCATAATTATATTTTAACCAAATATAGTAATAAAACAAAACATTTTTAATAAATTTTTATTTTTTAAACAAAATAGATATTATGGATAAATTAAAAAACATATTTTTATATCTATCTGCATTTGTTCCAATGTATGTATTAATTTTAATAAAACTAATTGTAGAACTTATTTGCCATAATATAAGTTTTAATGCTTTATACATAATCTATTTCTTTTCGCTTATTTTGCTTATTATTCTGGGACTTATAGGTCTTGCACTAAATACAATTTACTCAAAAGGTATTTGTAAAGAAATAATAATTTTAAACAAAACAAACATAACAGATAAACACTTTTTAGGATATTTTTCTCTATTTGTTTTATTCGCCCTTCAACTTAATCTCACATTAGTAAGCAGTTATATTTTATTCTTAATGATTTTATTTTTTATAGGTATGGTTTATATTAAAAACGCACTTTATTATATAAATCCACTTTTAAATATATTAGGATATAATTTTTATGATATCACCTATTCAGAAATTGGAACTAATGAAAGAGTTGAAGCAAAATTCTTTTATAAGGGAGAATTAAAAGAAAACAAAACATACAAAGTTATATTTAAAAATCAACATTTTTCTTTCATTGATAAAAAACACTGAAACTGTTTTTTATAAGTTTTAAAAAATTTGACAAAGTATTTAAATAAAATTATAATTTTACTATATTATTTTATGGAGTTATTTATGAATAACAAATATTATAATCATTATAATTTTTATGAAATTGATAAAGAGCCAAATTTTAATCTTGAAAATTTAACTTTAATAAAACATTTCAAAACCAAACAACAAGAAACAGAAGAAACATGTGGACCATGTTGTGCCCTGATGGTTTTACAACATCTATTTCCTAATGATGCTGATTTTAAACACCTTAATGAATCAAAAATTGCTAAACTAATGAATACTCGCCCTTTCCCTTTAGGAACAAAATTTAAAGATGTAGTCAACTTTTTCAAAATGATAAATCATAATAATAAATTTGACATTATTTCAAGCATAGACTATCCACACGATAAAAATGGTCTTTCTTTTACAAATTTTGAATCTTTTAGAGATTTTATAATAAATTATTTAAAATTAGGTTGTCCTATTATTATTGAAAATGTAGATTATGGTGGACACTATAAAATTATCATTGGTTACGATAAATTATCCGAAAATGGAGATGAAGACATATTAATCTTTGCAGACCCCTATGATGATAATGATGGTTTAAATGATGGATATAATTATTTCCCTGCTAGCAGATTTTATTATATGTGGTTTGATGACCATTGTATTGAACCAGAATACAGAAAGCAACCTTTTATTATAATTAAGAAAAAATAAATAACCTAAATTAGGTTATTTATTTTTCTTTTTAAATATTTTCAATATTTTATTAGTTACTTTTTCATTAAATACTATAAATTTATCCCAAACATATTCTGTCAAGAAATTTAAAACCATCATTAAAACAGTTACTAACGTTCCATTCCAACCGATACCTTCAAGAGCATCGCCACCGAAGAGTGAAATTGGAGTAAAAACACAATAATAAAGGAAAACAAGTGTCATAGCAAGAGGTATATTACTTGCAGACTTAAAAGTAAACTTTCTATTAAATGTAAAATTCCAAAGCACAGATAAAACTATACTTATCAAATAACTTGCCCACCAAACTTTCCAACCTATCCAATTATATAACAATTCAAAAGATAAAATTTGAATTACACCAGCAGATAAAGAAAATCCTAGGAATTTTAAAAATTGTATTATTTGTTCTTTTCTTGATAAAGGTTTGTCAATTTCATTACTTGATTTATTCAAATCTTTATTTTCAATAATTTTGTCATTATTTTCTTTCAAATCACTATTATTATCTTCTTCAAATTCATTATTAACAGAATTTGGTTGATTTAATTCATTCATTTTAACCCCATTTTAAATAGATGTTGTTATAATATCATACTAATAAAAATAATGCAATCATACGTTTAAAAATTCTTGTTTTTATCATAAAATTTTTTAAATTTTGACATTTATCTATTCTTCGTTGAATTCATTTTAATACCTTTATTTTTCAAAATAACTTGCCTTTTCCTATATATTTATATATAATATATATGTATTTAATATATATAGGAGAATTGGCTATGGACGAAAAATTAAATGAAGAACAAGAACTTTCAAAATCTTCAAAATATGATGCTTCTGATATACAAGTTCTTGAAGGACTTGAACCTGTTCGAAAACGACCAGGTATGTATATTGGCTCAACTGATGAACATGGACTTCACCATCTTGTAACAGAAGTTGTAGATAACTCAATTGACGAGGCTCTTGCTGGATATTGCACTGAAATCAATGTTGTTATAAATTTTGATGGGTCTTGCTCTGTCATGGATAATGGGCGTGGTATTCCTACAGGCATTATACCTAAAGAAGGAAAAAGTGCTGTAGAAGTTGTTTTAACTAAACTTCATGCTGGTGGTAAATTTGGTGGTGAAGGCTATAAGATTTCAGGTGGTCTTCATGGGGTTGGTGTTTCCTGCGTTAATGCACTTTCAAAATATATGAAAGCAGATGTTTATCAAAATGGTAAGCACTATAAAATTGAATTTAGCCGTGGTAAAGCATTATCTCCACTTGAAGTTGTTGGCTCTACAACTAAACGAGGCACAACGATTACATTCCTTCCTGATGAAGAAATATTTGAAACAACAAATTTCAACTATGATACAATGAAAAACCGTTTTAGAGAAATTGCTTTCTTAAATAAAGGTTTGGTTATTACACTTGAAGATAAACGTGAAGGTCAAGAAAGAAAAGATTCTTTTGAATTCAAAGGCGGAATTATTGAATTTGTTGATTTCTTAAATAAAAATAGAGAAACATTGCTTCCTGAACCTGTCTATTTCAACAAATTTAATCACAATGATAAAAATGAAGTTGAAAATGAAATTGAAGTTTGTTTCCAATTTAACGAAGGTTATAGTGAAATCATCAACGCTTATGCAAACAATATTAATACAGAAGAAGGTGGAACTCATCTTGATGGATTTAAAGCAGGACTTACAAAAGTAATCAATGACTATGCAATCAAAAATAAGATTATCAAAGATACTGAAAAACTTTCTGGTGAAGATTGTCGTGAAGGTATTACTGCTGTAATAAGTGTTAAACTTAGAAATCCACAATTTGAAGGTCAAACAAAAACAAAACTTGGCAACAGTGAAATGAGAACTATCGTTTATAAATCTGTCGTTGATGAATTCGGTGATTATCTTGAACAACACCCTGTTGAAGCAAAAAATCTTATTTTAAAATCTATTACAGCACAAAGAGCAAGAGATGCTGCACGTAATGCACGTGAACTTACAAGAAGAAAAAGTGTTCTTGAAAATACTACTCTTCCAGGAAAACTTGCTGACTGTTCTGAAAAGGATAGAAGATTTTGTGAAATATACATCGTAGAAGGAGATTCTGCCGGTGGAACAGCAAAAACTGGTAGAGATAGACGTTTCCAAGCAATCTTGCCTTTAAGGGGTAAAATTTTAAATGTAGAAAAGGCTCGATTAAATCGTATTCTTGAAAATAACGAAATTAAATCTATGATAACTGCATTTGGTTGTGGTATAGGAAGTGAATTTAATGAAGAAAAACTTCGTTATGATAAAATTATTTGTATGACCGATGCCGATGTCGATGGAGCACATATACGTATTTTGCTTTTAACTTTCTTCTTTAGATATATGAGACCTCTTATTGAGCATGGACATGTTTATGCTGCAAAACCACCTCTTTATAAAGTAACAAGAAATAAAAAAGATATATTCTACTTCTATTCTGACCAAGAACTTGAAGATTGGTATCAAGCAAATGGAAGAAAAGGTTGCGACCAACAAAGATATAAAGGTCTTGGTGAAATGGACGCTGATCAACTTTGGGAAACAACTATGGACCCAGAGCATCGAATTCTTATTCAACTTACCATGGAAGATGCAATTGAAGCAGAAAAATATTTTAATGATTTAATGGGAGAAGATTCTGAACTTCGACGTCAATTTATAGAAGAAAACGCTACCCTTGTAACTGATCTTGATATTTAACTTATAAAACAGGAGATAAAAAATGGAACAAGAGAAAAAAGAAAAATTGTTTTTAAAACTTTTTGATACATGGGGCGAAGAAGCACAAATTAGAATGTGTATTGAAGAAATGAGTGAACTTACTAAAGAACTTTGCAAGTATTTAAGATATAAAAATTTTGATACTGAAAAAATTGAAAAAGTCAAAGAAAATATTATTGAAGAAATTGCAGATGTTCTTTTATGTTCACAACAAATGCAACTTTTATTTGGGAAAGACAAAGTTGAACAAGAACTTGATTATAAAATTAATCGTGTTGAAAAAAGAGTTAATGAATATATTGAAAAACATAAAAATAATTAAGCCAAAGTGCTGGAGGAATTATGGAAAATCATGAAAGTAAAAAATCTTTAGAAGAAATCTTTAAAGATACAAAAATTGAAAAAGTCGATACTGTTGACAACCTTAAGAAATCTTTTATTTCTTATGCTATGGCTGTCAATGTTTCTCGTGCTATACCTGATGTTAGAGATGGTCTTAAGCCTGTTCATCGTCGTATTCTTTATGCTATGGGCGAAATGAACAATTTCTATGACAAACCTACTAAAAAATGTGCAAGAATTGTTGGTGATGTTATGGGTAAATATCACCCTCATGGCGATAGTTCCGTTTATGATGCTATGGTTCGTCTTGCTCAAGACTTTTCAATAAGATATCCTCTTATTGATGGTCAAGGTAACTTTGGTTCTGTTGATGGAGACCCACCTGCTGCTATGCGTTATACAGAAGCACGTCTTGCAAAAATTGCTGGACTTATGCTTGAAGATATTGACAAAGAAACAGTAGACTTCTATCCTAACTTTGACAATACCTTGATGCAACCTTCTGTCTTGCCTGCAAAAATCCCTAATTTGCTTATAAATGGCTCTGACGGCATTGCTGTTGGTATGGCGACTAATATTCCACCTCACAACCTTACTGAGGTTTTGAATGGTCTTCAAGCACTTATAGACAATCCTGACATTGATATTGACGAACTTATTAAATATATACCAGCACCTGACTTCCCTACTGGTGGTATTATTATGGGTAGAGCCGCAGTTAAGAATGCTTATAAAACTGGTCGTGGTGGTATTATTGTTCGTGGAAAAGCAGAAATTGAAGAAACGGCAAGTGGAAGAGCAAGAATAATCATCACAGAACTTCCTTATCAAGTAAATAAAGCACAACTTATTGTTCAAATTGCAGACCTTGTCAAAAACAAGCGTATTGATGGAATTAGTGACATTAAAGAAGAATCTGATCGTCAAGGAATGAGAATTGTTATTGATATTAAAAAAGATTTTAATGCACAAGTCGTTCTTAATTCTCTTTATAAACAAACACAACTTCAAAAAAGCAGTGGCATAATCTTTCTTGCTCTTGTAAACAACCAGCCAAGGATTTTAAACTTAAAAGAAATGCTTTATTACTATCTTGAACACCAAAAAGAGGTTCTTACTAGAAAAACACAATATGATCTTGATAAAGCAAAAGAAAGAGAGCATATCGTAAAAGGACTTGTTATTGCCCTTGCAAATATTGATGAAGTCATTAGAATTATAAAATCATCTGATGACAGACAAGATGCTTCTGTTAAACTGACTCAAAATTTTGAACTTGATGAAATTCAAGCAAATGCTATTCTTGAAATGAAACTTTCTAAACTCACTTCTCTTGAAGTTGAAAAACTTAATGAAGAACTTCGAGAACTTGATGCTTTAATTATCGACCTTGAAGATATTTTAGCAACTCCTGCTAGAGTTATGAAAATTCTACGAGATAATTTTGAAGAAATTAAAAAATCTTATGGTGATTCAAGAAAAACAGAAATCAGTCTTGAGGCTGGTGGCATTGATATTGCCGACCTTATTGAAAAAGAAGATGTTGTTATTTCTATGACTCATCAAGGTTATATTAAAAGAATGTCAACAAGTGAATACAAAGCACAAAATCGTGGTGGAATTGGAGTTACTGCCCACAAGACAAAAGAAGAAGATTATATTGAAAGAATGTTTGTAACTTGCACTCATGATGATCTTTTATTCTTCACAAATAAAGGAAAAGTATATTGTATAAAAGCGTATGAAGTTCCTGAAGCACAAAGAATGGCAAAAGGACGTGCTATAATCAATCTTTTAATGCTTAATGAAGGTGAAAAAGTAACAACAATTATTCCTAGAAAAGATGATGCAACTGGAAACCTTATTATGGCAACAAAAAATGGTCTTATCAAAAAAACAAATTTAAAAGAATTTGAATCTATAAGAAAAGTTGGGAAAATCGCAATTCATCTTCTTGAAAATGATGAACTTATTGGTGTTGAAGTATCAAATGGAGATGATGATATTTTAGTTGCTTCTCATCTTGGAAAAGCAATTCGATTTAATGAAAAAGATGTGCGTAGTATGGGACGTGATAGTCAAGGTGTGCGTAGTATGAAACTTTCCAGCGAAGATTATATCGTTGATATGGCTGTAATTAAACCGGGTTCACAGATAATCACAATTTCTGAAAAAGGATATGGAAAACGTTCAAACGTAGATGAATATAGACTTCAAAACCGTGGTGGTATGGGTGTAAAAGCAGGTGTCTTTAATGAAAAAACAGGTCCTCTTGCGGCTTTGAGACAATCAATCGAAGAAGATGACATTATGCTTATTGCAAATAATGGGGTTATTATTAGAACTCCTGTAGAACAAATCAGTTCGCTTTCAAGAGTAAGTCAAGGTGTTAGAGTTATGCGATTGAAAGACGATAATATTATCGTTGGCGTTGCTCTCGTGAAAAAAGAAGAAGAAAGTGATGAAAATACGGAAGATGATAAACCTATTATTAGCAACGATAATTTGACAACAAATGACTTGACACAAACAGAAGAAAGTGCTATCCTTAACAATCAGAATAACACTTTAGAAATAGATGTTAATAACAATGATGAAGAATAAGTTTAATAACTTATTTCTCACAAAATTTTTTAGAATCATTACACTATTCTTTGCTTTTTATTCTTTTTCACAAATTTTAAATTTGTTAAAGAATTTATGTAATGAAAAATTATTATTTTAAAATTAAAAGACATCATTTCTACAAAGAGGGAGATCAAAATTGGATATTAAAGAAAAAGAATATTTAGCAAAAACACTTAAAGTTTTAAACAAAAAAATTGAAGAAAACGACAACAAAACACAAGAGATGACAAAGCAGTTAAATGGTGGAATAAAGCAAATATCTGAAGACTATTCCGACCTTTCTCGTGGTGGAGATTTATCTGATGCATATAGTTCTCTTGCAGAAGTTGAATCTCTTGAACATGAAATCTATAGAGAAAATAAAAGACTTCATATTCAAAAAAACTCACCCTATTTCGCACGCATCGACTTTGCTCCAAATGGTAAAAAAACAGTTCAAAAAGTTTATATCGGTATTGGTAACATTATAGATAATGAAAAACTTTATGTCGCTGACTGGCGTGCGCCAATTTCATCATTATATTATGATTATAATCTTGGTGATGCATCCTTTTTCATCGGAAAAGATGAATTTAAAGGCAAACTTGAATTAAAACGCCAATATAAAATTGAAGATGGACAACTTTTGTCTTATTTTGATACAGACCTTACTATTAATGATGAAATTCTTCAAGATATCTTATCACATAATGTTTCAGTAAAAATGAAGCAAATAGTTTCTTCAATACAAAAAGAACAGAATACTATAGTAAGAAATGATAAAAACGAAAATATGCTTGTTCAAGGTGTTGCAGGAAGTGGAAAAACATCTATTGCACTTCATAGAGCAGCCTATCTTCTTTATAAGCATAGAAATTCCATTAAAAGTAGTGATATCTTAATAATATCACCAAATAATATATTTTCAAGTTACATTTCAGATGTTTTACCTCAACTTGGAGAAGATAATCTTGTTGAAACAACCTTTGCTCAAATTGCTAGGGCAGAACTTAAACGCCCTATTCAAACAAGAGAAAATATGCTTGATGAAATTGCAACAAATCCAAAACAAGAGGAATTAAATGAAATTTCATATAAATCATCTTATGAATATCTTGATGCTCTTTTAAGATTTTTAAAAGGACCTTTTATTGAAACGTTTTCACCAAAAACATTAAGTTATGTTATAAATGAAAATTTAGATGGCGAAAAAGAAACTATAACCTTTTCTGAAGAACAAACTAAAGAACTTTTCTTCAAAACCTTTAAAGGTTATGACCTTTACGAAAGAATCAATAAAATTGCTTGGCAATATGCAATGGTGTTTACAGAACAAAGACACTATACAAAAGAACAAAATCAAGGCTTAAAAGAAAGATTTAAAAAAATATTATATAAGTTTCTTCCTATCCGTGATATTGAAAAGGTTTATCAAATATTTATGGCTAGAGAAAACCTTAAGATTTCAAAAGATACAACTATAAAATATATGGATAAAGGAACTTATCTTACAATCAAACACTTTCTTTATGGCTTTGATCATGATTTCTCTGCAAAATATCTTATCATTGACGAAATGCAAGACTTTACCCCTGTTGACATATATATGTTTAAAAAATTATGGAATTGCCCTTGTATTGTTGTAGGTGATGTAAATCAATGTATAGAGAAAAATGTTTCAGATGAATATCTTGGAATTACTGCCGATTTTTTAGGTTGCAAACTACTTGAACTTAAAAAAACATATCGTTCAACAAAAGAAATTGCAAAATTTGCAAATGATATGATTGGAAAAACTGATGTGGAATTTGTTAATAGATCAGGTCAACCCCCTATGGTTTATCAAACAAACGATCAAATAACAAAAATCATCAATTTAATTGAAGAAGAATGTAAAAAGTTTGACCATATTGCTATTATTTGTAAATGTAATAAAGAAACAAAAACTATTGCAACTAAATTAAAACAAAAAATAGATTGCACTTTAATGAATGAACCTGAAGACTATAATAATAGAATATTAATTACTACTTGTGCAACAGCAAAAGGTATAGAATTTGATGCAGTTATTATTCCAAATGCAGATATAATGAATTACAAAAATACTGTCGATAAAAATATTATCTATGTTTCAAGCACAAGAGCACTTCATAAACTATTTTTTGTTTGCGAAGATGCCCCTTCAGTATTTTTGAAAAATCTTTCTTTACAAAAAGTATAATTATAAATTTATTACCTCAAAAATATTAATTTATGCATAAAAAAACTTGTATTAATCAACATAAACATTCACAAAATTTATATTTAAAAACAATCTATTTTAAAATCTTATAAAAAACATATCAATATACCTTTAAAAATGCCACTTTTACGAAAAAATAATGTGGAAATGTGGATAACTTGCCTGTATAACCCTTTAAAAGTGCTAATATTCACTATTATGCATAAAAATAAGCACAAATGTATAATTATTTATTTGTGGAAATGTGGATAACTTTAAGTGGATAACTTATCCAAATTATTTCTAAATTAGTATAATTTTAAGGGTTTATAATAAAAAGATAACTTTTATTTGTAAGTTTCTTATGATTTATTATAAAGTTATAACAATATATAGTTTGATTTAACTCAAATAGTATTTATAGCAACTAAAACCACAAAGATTTCCCCCTTCTTAAGGTATATTATTAATAAAAGGAGACAATATGACAGCATCAAAACTAATAGTTCCACGAAAATTGTCAGGTTTTATGGAACTGCCACCCTACAAACAAATTGTTTTAGATGAAATGATTAACAAAATTCGTTCTGCCTATCAATCTTTGGGCTTTATGCCTCTTGATACTCCAGTGCTTGAATTAAGTGAAATTCTTCTTGCAAAGTCTGGTGGAAGCATTGATAAAGAAGTTTACAACTTTAAAAAAGGTGAAACTGATATTTGCATGAGATACGATTTAACTGTTCCCCTTGCACGTTACGTTGCAATGAACGCAGAACAAATTTCATTCCCTTTTAAACGTTATCAAATTGGCAAGGTTTATAGAGGTGAAAGGGCTCAAAAAGGAAGATTTAGAGAATTTATTCAATGTGATGCAGATATTGTTGGACTTGATAATCTATCTTTAGTCGCTGATGCTGAATGTCTTTTTTTGGTTGATAAAGTCTTTTCTAATTTAGATATTCAAATCGTAAACCATATTTCAAATCGTAATATACTTTTTGGTTTATGCGAAGGACTTGGATATAAAGAACAAACTGAAAATATACTAATAATACTTGATAAACTTCTGAAGATTGGTCAGGATAATGCTTTCAAAGAACTTGTTGAACTGGGTGTAAATGAAAATAATGCAAACACACTTATCAATCTTACGAAAACTTCAGGTAAATTTGACGATATAATTAATAAAATTGAAAATTTAAGTAACAATGAAATTTTTGTTAAAGGTATTAATGAATTAAAAGAAATTTCTTCATATCTAAAATCTTTTAAACTAGATGAAAGCAAATATATTTTAGATATTGGGATTATAAGAGGTCAAAATTATTATACAGGAACAGTTTTTGAAGCAATTATTCCTTCACACCCTGAATTTGGCACAGTTTGTGGTGGTGGAAGATATGATAATTTGGCAGGATATTATACAGAAAAAAAATTGCCAGGAGTTGGACTTAGTATCGGACTGACAAGACTTTTTGACTTACTTGACCAAAATAATATGTTGCCAGATTTTAAACAAACTAACCTTAACCTTCAAATAATTCCATTAGGCGACACAATGATTGAATGTTTAAATCTTTTGTCTTTCTTTCAAAAAGATATAACTTGCGAAGTCAATTATGATAATCGCTCTTTTAAATCTAAAATGAAAGAAGCAAATAAAAAACAAATTCCTTTTATTTTAGTTGTTGGTGAAAATGAAGTAAACAGCAAAAAATACTCTCTCAAAAATATGACCACTGGCGAACAATTCAATTTATCAAAAGAAGAGTGTTTGAAAATAATAAAAGATAATATTCGTTAATTTTATTTTACATAAGTTTTCATAGGAGATACTATGGGCAACATCATTTATGGCGATATCATTGCTGAAAATATAAAAAATAATATAAAAACATTTATTGATAGTCAACTTAAAAAAGGTTATAGACAACCTCATCTTGTCGTAATTCTAGTTGGCAACAATATTGCAAGCAAAACTTATGTCAATGGTAAAAATAAAGATTGTATGCAAGTAGGAATTAAAAACACAACTTTAATTTATGACAATATTACAGAAGAATCATTAATTAACAAAATTCATCAATTAAATATCGATGATTCAGTTGATGGAATTCTCGTGCAACTTCCCCTTCCATCTTATATAAATAAAGATAATATTATAAAAGAAATAAATCCTGATAAAGATGTTGATGGTTTTACTCCTATAAACGTAGGTAAAATGTATTTAGGATATGAAACATTTATTCCATGCACCCCTAAAGGTATAATAAAAATTTTGAATTCTATAGGTCTTAATGATTTGTCTGGCAAACATGCTGTTGTCATTGGAAGAAGCAACATTGTAGGAAAACCTATTGCACAACTTCTTTTAAATAAAAATGCAACGATAACAATTTGCCACTCAAAAACATCAAATATTAAAGAAATAACAAAACAGGCAGATATAATTATTTCAGCAATGGGACAAGCAAAACTTATTAAGAAAGATTGGATAAAAACAAATGCAATAATTATAGATGTAGGTATTAACCATGATGAAAATGGGAAAATTTGTGGTGATGTTGATTTAGAAAACGTTATCAATAAAGTATCCTACATTACTCCTGTCCCAAAAGGTGTTGGTCTTCTTACACGAGCAATGCTTCTTGAAAATACTATTCAAGCATATATAAAAAATAATAAAACTAATAATTAATTTATTAAAAAAAATAAAAACTATAAACTAACATAGTTTTTATTTTTTCTTTAGTATATAAAAGTTTTTAAATTTAAAAAATAACATTCAAATTTAATTGTGCATCATATTTAGTAATCAATATTGAAAGTATCTTTACTAAAATAAATAAAATAAAAAATAAAAATATAATTTTTTTTATAAACGAAAATAACTGTATTCCATGATTTGAGTTATCCATTTAAAAACTCCTTTTCATTAGTATTTTAAACAATATCTATTTTTTTTCCCCCCCATTTTTTGTCAAGTAATTTTAACATATTTTTGAATTTTTCTATAAAATCTATATTATTTCATCAAAAATCCATATATTTAATTACGCAAATTCTTCAACTAAAATTTAAAAACATAGAAAATTTAACTAAAATCAATAAAAATATTGTGATTTTATCTATAAAAATATATACTAATAGTATGAATAATCGAATAAAAGAAAAATTAAAACTTTTGACCACCAAACCAGGTGTTTATGTAATGCGAGATAAATATGGCAATGTTATTTATGTGGGAAAAGCAAAAAACTTAAAAAATAGAGTTAGTCAATATTTTAGAAATTCTCCAAAGCCAAGCAAAGTTCAAGCAATGGTCGATAATGTAGATATTTTTGATTATTTTATCACTATGTCAGAAATGGATGCTTTAGCACTTGAAAGTAATCTTATAAAAAAATATCAACCATTTTATAATATTCTTCTTAAAGATGGCAAACAATTCCCTTATATTAAAATTGATATGAAAGAACCTTTTCCAAAACTAGAAATTGTAAGAAAAGTTAAAAAAGATGGTTGTAAATATTTTGGACCTTATTTCGCTGGAATAGATGTAAGAGAAATTGTGAAAACAATAAATGCGGCATTCAAAATCAGAACTTGCAATCTTAAAATAACTGACAATTCTATTGCTAAAAGAGAATGTTTAAATTATTCTTTAGGGTTATGCTCTGCCCCTTGCACTAAAAAAATCACACAAGAAGAATACAAAAAAGAAATTGACCGAGTAATAAATTTTTTAAATGGAAATGATGAAGAAATTGAAGAAATATTGAATAAAAAAATGCAACTAGCCGCCGAAAATGAAAATTTTGAAAATGCAATTCTTCTTCGAGATCGACTTAAAATGATTGCAAAACTTAAACAAAGAGTAGTTGCAAATCTTCCAAAAGATGTAAGTAAAGATGTTTTTGCTTATTATACTGATGGCTTAAGTGGTGTTATTACTTATATGGTTGTCAGAGGTGGTAAAATTCTTGGTATAATTTCATATCCATGTTTAGATGCTGAACTTGAAGAAAGTCAAACTTTATTTAATTTTGTTATACAATATTATCAAAATCTTATGATTCCTAATGAAATTATTTTATCTCACGATATTGAAGATAAAGATTTAATGTTTGAATTTTTTAATAAAAAGGTGAATATAATAACAAATCCTCACGGAATTAATAAATCACTTCTTGAAATGGCAAAAGAAAACGCTAAAGAATATCTAGAAAAATATATTGAAAAAGAAAAAATCAAATATAATAATTCTATAGGAGCAATTAAAACACTTCAAGAAAAACTTCATTTAAAAGAATTACCTACTCGAATGGAATGTTATGATATTTCAAATATAAGTGGAACAAATAAGGTTTGTTCTATGGTTGTTTTTAAAAATGGAGAAGCATGTAAAAAAGATTATCGTAAATTTAAAATCAAAACTGTAAAAGGCTCTAATGATTTTGCCTCACTTGAAGAAGCATTAACTAGAAGACTTAAAAGATATGTTGAACAAAATGGCGAAAGTTTTATAGAAAAACCAAACCTACTTGTTATTGATGGTGGAAAAGGTCAATTATCATCTTGTTATTCAATTTTAGAAAAATTTGGTCTTGAAAATCAAATTGAAATCATCGGGCTTGCAAAAAAACTTGAAGAAGTTTTTGTCCCTAATTCATCTAATCCTATAATTTTAAAACCTGCAAGTGTAGAATTAAGGCTGCTTCAAAGAATAAGAGATGAGGCACATAGATTTGCAATAACCTATCATAGGTATATCAGAACTAAAAAACAAACAAAATCAATTCTTGACGATATACCTGGAATAGGACCTAAAAAAAGAGATGCCCTATTAAAAGCATTTGGAACTAGTGAACAAATTTCAAAAACAAATATTGATTTACTTGAAACTGTCCCTGGAATAAATCCTGCCCTTGCAAATAAAATATATAACTATTTTAAAGAGCACCCTATTGTAAATGAACCTGAAGAATAATTCTTTCAAATAATAATTATAAAATTCTTAAAAATAAAAAGGACATTAAAAATTAAATAATGTCCTTTTTTTTCATTATTATTTACTTTCTTTTTTAAATTTTTCTTCAAAAATTTGATTTGCTTCCTTTTTTAATTTATTTGCGATTTCCTTATCTGACAAACCACTATTAATAAGTTCTAAATAACTTGTTGCTTTCTTTATAATAATAGTATTCTACTTTCTATAATAATACATATTGTATATAGTTAAATTTTCCCCTGTTTTCTTGTAATATAACTTTGCAAGAACTAAAAATCCAGCAAAATATTCTGTTAAAATATCATGATATCCATCAGATGAATTTTCAGGGAAAATCATTATACTCTTACTATTGTCAAGTTCTATAAAACTTCTTTTAATAGTCTTGAACAATCTTGCATCAGGATATGTCGGTAAAATTGTCTATCCCCTTATAAAATCCGTGAATAAATGGAAGAACTATTGTTGCAACTATTTTTGAAAGCCACTTTGGCAGGTGTTTTTTGTTAGGATAATAAATTTTACTCAAATATCTCCATTGCGAACGATAACCTTCACACATTTCGTATGTTCCCCAAAAACGTGTTTCTTTAGGAAAATATAATTCATAAATAAGAGGTCCACTAGCAGCACTATGATTGCTTAAATAAATTGCACCATCTTCTAAAATCTCATTTTCATTAATAATTTTTGGTTTATGTCTAAATATCTTTAAAATACTTTTTACAAATGTAAAAAAAGGCTTTCTTTTATTTGCCAAAATAATCACCACCTATAAATATTATAATTTTATATTACACAAAATCATTATTTTTGTCAAAAAAATGTTTAATTATTAAAATTCGAAATAATTTAAAAATTTATTTCATCTAATAAAAAAAGAAGAAAAAATCTTCTTTTTTGCTAAAATTTAATTAATTGTTTTATCAACCCAATTTGTAAAATCTGCTGATGTTATAGGAAATACTTGTGCTCCCCATGATATTGCTGATGGCAATAGTCTATTGAATACCTTGCCCCAGCCTGTTAAGTCTTCTGTCCCTACTTTGCTTCTTGTTCCGTTATTTTCTACTAGGTTTGTTGATAATGTTGTTGAACCTGTATATAAACTGCTTGTGCTTGTCCCACCGTTTGTTGTTACATATACTAGGTTATATTTTATCTCTCCCCCTGATATTTTCCCAGCAACTGCTCCATAGTTTCCACTTGCATTGATTGTGCTACTCTCTATTATATTTGAATTTATCTTTGTTGATGTTGCGTTGCTTACTATCAGTCCTACATTATCTTTCCCATAGATTGTTGCATTCTTTATATATATTCCTGTTATCTCTCCTCCACTTGTATATCCAAATAGTCCTATATCTGATTGTATCTTATTTCCACTCGCATTTGTTATCTCGAGTATATTTAAGTTTGTTATCTCATATCCTTGTCCATCATAAACCCCTTTAAATGGCTTGTCGCTTGTCCCTATTGGATACCAGTTATATTTACTTAAGTTTATTGCCTTTGTCTGTTTAAAATATTTTAATGCACTTCCATGATTATTTATCATCCATGCTAGGTCTTCGGCACTATCTATTATATATGGACTTGTTGATGATCCTGAGCCTGTTGGAGTTGTTGCATGATTTGCCCATGTGTCTAACCATACTGCGTATAGTGTTATACTTCCACTTGTTGCTAAATTATTTACACTTGCTTCGTCTTTATATATATTACTTGTTGGTATTGTGCTTTGCACTCCTAATTTCGTCTTTGACCAACCTACAAAGTAATATCCTTGTCTTGTATATGTATTTGTTGTTAAATTACTTGCTTTATCATACGTCATACTCTGGTTACTCATGCTTCCACTTCCACCATTTTTATCAAATACTATACTATATGTATTCGCTGTCCATTTTGCATACAATGTATCGGCTGATGCTATGTATGTCTTGCTTCCAGTTATTGAGCCTGATGCATTTATTATCTGTGTTCCTGTTCCATTCTTATCTGTATAATATCCCCCAAATGTATACCCTGTCCGTGTTGGTTTTGTTATACTCGTTATCGTTGCTGTTCCACTACTATTTGAACACCATGCTGTATTATATTTTAAATATATCTCGTTTGTTCCTCCACTTCCACTCTGTTTGTCTAGGGTTATTTTATATATATTTGGTGTCCAATGGGCATAAATTGTTGCTCCACTTGTGCTATTCATCTTTGTTGTTGTATATACTCTGCTTCCTCCACTTGGACTTGTCCACCAATTGTTAAATGTATACCCTGTCCGTGTTGGTGTCGGCAGTGTCCCATACGTGCTATCATATTTTACCGTTTTTGTTGATGTTGTCCCTGTTCCTGTCCATCCGCTTGTCGATGGTATGCTTCCACCATTAGCATTCGCTGTCAATGTATAGCCATTTGCTTCCCAATTTGCTTTCAATGTTACTGTCCCATTGTTTGTTGGCGTTAAATTATTAAAGCCCATATATGAACTATAATATACTAACGTAGTTCCACTCGTCCATGAATTGGTTGCTGAAGATTTTGTGCTTCCATATTTTGCTGTTGATGTGTTTATTCCTGTTGCTGTCCAACCTCTAAATGAATACCCTGTTCTTGTTGGATTACTTACATTAAATGCTGTCCCATAGGTTGCAGTTGTTGGCCAATAACTTCCATTCTTACTTCCACCATCTAAATTATAACTTATTTTATATGAATGTGCCGTCCAATGAGCATACAATGTATGAGAATATTTTTTTGTCATTAAGGTAGATGATGTTACTTTTGTTCCACCACTACTTGATGTATACCAACCATCAAACGTATAACCTGTTCTGGTTGGGGCTGTAGGTAAAGTATAATAATTATATACCCTTACTGATTTTGTGCTATGTGTAGTATTTGTATATCCTAAATTATAACTTACGGTATATGCCTTTGGTCTTACATAAGTATAATAATAGTAATAATCATCAATATTTCCACTTGAAGTGCTAATTGAAACTGTTGCAGTTCCTGACTTGCTTGCTGAAGAGGAACTGCAAGAAGTAGATGAAGTTTTACTTGATTGAAAAGATATAGCACCATTATTATAAAAACTTGAATAACATTCAAATCCAGAAGCTGGACTAAATGAAACAGTCCATTTCAAATCAGTGCTATATGGTCCACCTAAAATAAATCCAGCATCTCTCTTTCCATAAACCTTGGCTTGTGAGCCTTGTGTAACACTTTCTGAAATAGAATGCACTTTTTCAGCATTTTCTTTACTACTATTTCCACAATACCAATCTTCATCTCCCGCAAAATTACTGCCAGTATATGTTAATGTAGCAGTCAAAGTTCCAGCATTACGCGATACCCCATCAGCCCCCTTATACTTGCTATTATACCATGTTGAACTACCATTTGAATAATATACTGTAAAATAATAAGTTTTCTTATGATACCAAGCCTCAGTTTCATCTGCAATTTCACTATTATATGAAGTTTCATTTGTCAACAAATAAATACCACCAGCCAAAGTAAAGCAGGCAAAAATTAAACAAATAAATTTTAAAATTTTTAATTTTCTCATTTTTCTCCTCGTTTGTAAACATTTATTTAACATTTTTAATTATTACTTGTTTTTACTTAAACTTTTTACTATTATTTATTAATTTCAGTATAGCAAAATCCCCCCCCCGGGTCAAGTAATGTGGACGTCATATTTTAAAAATTTAATAAATTTTAATCAATATACACATTTTAAATTTAATTATTTGTTTTACAATATAATTGTATATACATATTATTTGTATATACTTTGACAATATTTATCCAAATAAATCATTATAAAATTAAATTTTGATGCAATAATAAAAATTGATTAATCATTTGATTAAATGTTTTATAATTGTTATACTTTTCTAGGAGGTTTTTTATGAGAAAAATAACAATGGTTCAATACGGTTGTGGAAAAATGAGTAAATTCACAATGCGATACGCTCTTGAAAAAGGATTAAAAATTTTAGGTGCTTTTGATATCGACAAATCAAAAGTTGGTAAAGACATTTCATCAATAATAGATTGTGAAAAACCATTAAACATCAAAATTAAAGATGCAAAAGATTTTGATGAGTTTTTACAAAAGCATGAAGTAGACATTGCAGTAATTACAACAACAAGTATTTTTGCAGAAAATTATCCTATTTATGAAATTTGTGCAAAAAATGGTGTTAATGCCATTTCAACTTGTGAAGAGGCTTTTTATGCCCAAAACTCAAATCCTAAATTAACTAAAAAATTAGATAAAATTGCAAAAGAAACAGGTTGCACTATTTGTGGAAGTGGTTATCAAGACGTTTTTTGGGGTAATCTTATAAGTGTTCTTGGAGGTGCAACTCATAAAATTAAAACTATAAAAGGAAAATCTAGTTATAATGTAGAAGATTATGGAATTTCACTTGCAAAAGTTCATGGTGCTGGATTAAGTCCTGAAGAATTTGAAAAAGAAATCGCTTCTGCTGATGAAATTTCTGACGAAGAAAGAAAAAAACTAATAAGTGCTGGTAAATTTTCACCTAGTTTTATGTGGAATGTAAATGGTTGGCTTTGCTCAAAACTTGGTCTTCACATTACAAAACAAACACAAAAATCTGTTCCACAAATTGCAACAGAAGATATTTATAGTTCAACTTTAGATATGACAATTCCAAAAGGATATTGCACAGGATTAAGTGCTGTAGTTACCACTGAAACAAAAGAAGGAACAACAATTATTAGTGAATGCATAGGGAAAGTTTATAACAAAGATGAATTTGATTGCAATGATTGGACAATTGAAGGTGAACCAACAACTAGAGTTGTGATAGAAAGACCACAAACTGCTGAACTTACTTGTGCAACAGTAATTAATAGAATCCCTGAGGTTTTAGTTGCAGAACCAGGGTATACTACTACAGAACAAATGCCAGAAAATATTTATAAAGCACATAATCTTGACAAATATATTGAATTTGTTGATTGCTTATGTGATGATGAACATTGTGGACATAACCATCATGACCATTGTTAAAAAATAAAAACTATCGATTTTTTAATCTTTAAATAAATTAATTAGGAGAAATATGAAAAACAAAGGAATTTTCATTAGTTTTGAAGGTGGAGAAGCCTGTGGTAAATCAACACAAATAAAATTGTTAAAAGAATATGTGGCAAAACTTAATAATAGTGAAGATTTTATATTTGTTCGTGAACCTGGTGGAACTCCCCTTACCGAAGAAATTAGACGTCTTTTATTAAATTATGAAATAGACAAACCTCTTCCTATGACTGAATTATTATTATTTTGTGCAGCACGAGTTGAAGACGTTGAAAAAATTATAAAGCCAGCACTTGAAAAAGGAAAGATTGTTATTGCAGATAGATTTTATGACTCAACAATTGCCTATCAAGGAATGGCTAGAAAAATCATGAATGTCGAACAAATTTTAAATTTAACAAAACTAATCATAGGAGATTTAAAACCAGATTTAACTTTTTATTTAAAATTAACACCAGAAGAAGCATTTAAAAGAAAATCTAACATTAATGAAGGATTAGATAGAATTGAAAAAGAAGGACTAGAATTTCATAAACTCGTTCAAAAAGGCTATGATTATATATCTAAAATTGAAAGTGAAAGATTTATAACTATAGATGCAACAAAATCACCTGAAGAAATTTCAAAGCAAATAATCACTTTATTACAAAATAAATTAAATCATTAAATAAAAAAACACATTTTACAATGTGTTTTTTATTTCTTTGAAAAATTTTTATAATCAAAACTATCAAATTCTTCCTTTGATGTTATTAAGAATAAATATGGTTTAACTTTTATAATTTTATTCCATAAGTCTTTTGTTTGTTCAAATGTAACTGAATTTATATCAGATTTTATTTTATTATCATCATTACAAATATCATTATAATAATTTAATTCACCAAAACGGGAAGTAGAAATACGGGATAAACTTTGAAGATCAAAATTAACCTGAGAAAGTTTTCTTTCTTTTTGTTTATTGAACAACTCTATATTATATTCTTTTTCAAAAAAAGTTAGAAAATTTTTAAATTGATTTGTTACTTCTTCTATATTATTATCATTACATAAAACAGTAAATTCACATAACTTATAAATATTGTCATCATATAAACTCGCATAACAACTATAACATAAATTATTATTTGTTCGATAAAACTCAAAAAACTTCTCATGCAAACATGCATTTAATATACTTTCTATAAAAAATTGTTTTCTATTAGAAAATTTTTCACATTTATCATAAGTATAAAAAGAAACAAACATTGATTTTCCTTCTTCAACTGATGGAGATTTTATAAAACAAGGAGATTTGAAACCTTTATAATTTTCAAAATCAAAGCCTAATTTTTCTCCTAAAGGAATTCTCGAATAAATATATTTATTAATATTCTTTAAAACATTTCGAAGTGTAATCTTCCCACTTATAACAATTGTTAAATTCTTCTGTGTAAAATATTGTTCAATATATTTTCTAATATCTTCTATTGTTATATTCTTTACAGTATCAACAACCCCTGCAGCACTTGTTTGTATATTTTGATATTCGGGTTCTTTGTGGATTTTATGATAAAAAATATTATAAAATTCTCTTTCATTAGTCTTTTGTCTTGTTAAAATTTCATCATATATAATCTTTCTTTCACTTTCAAATTCATCTGGGATATATTTTAAACTATAAAAAGACTCTGTCATTAAATCAAATGCTTCTTCAAATTTGTCATGAGCAACTTGAAGAAAAAATTTTACATATGATGCACTTGTGCTTGCATTTGAATAAGTATATTTATTTTTTAAATATCTTCTTTCATTTCTACTATGTTTTTCTGTAGAAAAAGCACTCGAAAGAGCATGTTCACAAAAATGAGCAAGTCCAGACTTGCCTTTAGGGTCATTTAATGCTCCTGCCTTAAAACATAACTGAACATCAACTCCATTGACATCTTTAACGTAAGTATAAATTAACCTTATATTATTTTTTAAATTTAAAACTTTTGTCTTCATTATCACCTCATAGGAAAAATTATATCATTTTAATATATTTTTTACAATAAAAAAAACAAAATAGAAAATCAAAAACTATTTTGTTATTTATTATATTAATGGCTTTTTATATATTAAATTTAGTTGTTATCATTTTTTAAATTTAAGTTTGCTTTCTTTTGGAATTTTCCATCTTTTTTATAAACCACAAATTTTGTATCTTGCGATTTACTTAATTCCTGAACTCTTGCAAGGGCTTCTTCCTTTGTTTTTTTGCTATCTATTATTCTCTTTGCACCATCTTTTTTAATTTTCCACATTTTATCTTCTTTATCAAATAAAACTCTGTATACTGCTTTTTTCTCTGTTTTTTCCATCTTTTCATTTTCCTCTTCTGACATAGATGTTTTATCTTTTTCTAATTGCTCTGTTTTTTCAACTTTATCTGATTTTTCATTAGATTTTTTTTCAGATTTTTGTGTTTTAACATCTTTTGTCTCTACTTCTTCTGTTTTTTCTTCTACTTCAACTTCTTTATTTTTCTTTTCTAATTTTTGTTTTTCTTCTTTTTCTTTCTTTTTATTTTTTTTACCAAAAAACCACATATTATTTCTCCTCTTTTTTTCTTAATCTTATTATATCATTGAATTCAAACAATTTCAATATATTTCTTATTTTTTTATTAAATATCTTTTAATTATTTTTTTATTATAAAACTTTATGTTATTATATATTGGTAAGGAGATAAATATGAAATATATAGGCACAATTTCTCGTGGAATAAAAGCCCCTATTATTAGATCTGGAGATGATTTAGTTGAAATAACAGTTGATAGCATAAAAAAAGCAGTGAAAGAAGATAACATCGTTCTTCATGATAAAGATATAGTTGCCGTAACTGAAGCCGTTGTTGCTAAAAGTCAAGGTAATTTTGCAAAAGTTGATGATATTGCTAAAGATGTTCGTGCTAAACTTGGTGAAGGAACTGTTGGATTAATCTTTCCTATACTTTCACGCAATAGATTCTCTAATATTTTAAAAGGCATCGCTAAAGGCTGTGATAAAATTATTTTACAACTTTCTTATCCTTTTGACGAAGTTGGAAATCCACTTGTATCTATAGACAGACTATATGAACTTGGAATAACTAACTTTAATAAAACATATTCTGAAAAACAATTTTATAATATTGTAGGAAAAATCGAACATCCATTTACTGGAATGGATTATATAAAACTTTATAAAGATATTTGTGGAAAAAACTGCAAAATAATTCTTTCAAATGACCCAACAACTATATTAAAATATACAAAAAAAGTCATCACAGCAGACATTCATTCTAGGTTTAGAAATAAAGATGTATTACTTAAAAATGGTGCTGAAAAAGTCATCGGATTGCATGAAATCTTAAATAAATCAATTGACGGAAGTGGGTTTAATGAAAAATATGGCGTTTTGGGATCAAACCTTTCAACCGATGACACCCTAAAACTATTTCCTCGTGATACACAATCTTTTGTAGATAGACTTCAAAAAAGATTGATTGAAGAAACTGGTGTAAAAATGGAATGCATGGTTTATGGCGATGGTGCATTTAAAGACCCCGTTGGTGGAATTTGGGAACTTGCAGACCCTGTTGTCTCTCCTGCTTATACAAGTGGACTTGAAGGCACACCTAATGAAATAAAACTAAAGTATATTGCTGATAACAAAATAGGGAACTTAACTGGAGAAAATGCAGTTATTGCAATGAAGCAAATTATCAGTCAAAAATCTAAAGACTTAAAAAATAAGAACGAATCTCTTGGAACAACTCCACGTCGTCTTACAGATCTTTTAGGTTCATTAAGCGACCTTACAAGTGGAAGTGGTGATAAAGGAACACCTATAGTTTTAATTACTGGATATTTTAATAATTATGCTGATGATTAAAAATAAAATTATTCCAAATAATTAAATTAAAAATATCAATTTAATAAAAAAAAGATAGGTCTGCCCTATCTTTTTTTATTCGTAATCATAATCATTGTTATACTCACTATGATGTAAAATATTATGCTTTAAACGAGTATATTCCTCATAGTCAATCAATTCATTTTGATACAAAATTTTTGCGTCCATTAATTTTCTTTGTTTTTGTGAAGCATTATCAATTCTATTATAATAAATTACTCCATAATCACTTCCTATCCCAACAAAGTAACCAATTAAAGTTAACACAACAAAAATCATTCCACAAAAGAAAAATTGTAATATTGAAAAACATATTATAGAAACTAAATGTTCTATTAAATCTTCTTTTGAATAGTTTGCATAAGATTTAATTTTAAATCCAACTAAAACGCCAATAATGCCAATAATTGGAATAACTATACAGCATATAATAACTTTTGTTTTTTCTGCATCATAATCATATTTCTGTTGACTTGCAAGTTCTTTTAAATATTCACTTGAAGAAACAAAAACTATTCCTACTATAATCATAATTACTATACAAGCAACACCAAAAAGAATTGATAGAACTCCTGACCATGTAAACCATTTATTGGTTAAATGACCATTTTTATATCTATCAAGAACAGAAGATGTATATTTATCATCTATATTTTTATCAATTTCTAAGTCCTCCGGTCTTATACTTGAACTAGATGATTCTCTTAATTCTTCTTTTATCTCATCTTTAAGACTGTATTTTTCATTTCCCATGATTTATATTATATCATATAAATGCAAATTTGTAAAGTCTGTTTATAAAATCAATAAATTAGTCTACCACCCCTAAACGAACAAAAGTTTGTCAATACTTCATATTCAGTGCTTTCAATAATTGGAGATATATCACTTGCATTTTCCATAATAATTACTTTATCTCCAACTTTACAAGACACATCTGTTACATCAATCATAAAAGCATCCATGCAAATATTACCTACATTTTTAACTTTTTTACCATTGATTTTCACCAAAAGATTATTTGATAATTTTCTTGGCAGTCCATCTCCATACCCTAAAGGAATGGTTGCAATTGTCATATCTTTCTGGGCTGTATAACCACATAGATATCCAATATGCTCATTACAATAAACTTTCTGTATATCTACTATTTGACTTTCCACTTTCATAACAGGTTTAACAAATTCATTACCATAGCCATAACACTCAAGCCCAATTCTATACATATCTGTTTCTATATCTGTAAATATACTTCTGCCACCACCAATATGTTTTATAGTTTTCCAATCTTTTGGAAGATATGTCAAATAATTATAAAATAATTCTTTTTGTCTTTCTGTATATTTTTCATCTGTAGTCAAAGATGAAAAATGAGTATATATCCCTTCTAATTGCATTTTATTTTTTTTCAATAAATTTATGATTTTTACAAGTTCTTTAGTATTTTTAATTCCATATCTATTCATTCCAGTATTTAAACATAAATGAAATTTTGGAATCAAACCTTCACTCTTTGCAATCTTTATAATGTTTTTTGCATCATAATATGAAAATAGTACAAAAGAAATATCTTGTTTCATACATTCAAGATAATCGTTACAAGCACCGAAAACAATAATTGTCTTATCGGTTTTCTTCCTAATTTCTTCTGCTTCCATCTGATTTGAGACGCCAAAGAAATTTACTGTTTCATTTAAAATTGAAACAATTTCCTTTGCTCCATGACCATAGGCTTCTGCTTTAACCATTACACATATTTCTCTACCTTTACCAATTTCTTTTAAGGTTTTAATATTATCAATTAAATTTGATTTACTTAACAAAATATTTGAAAACATATTAGTTTATATTATTTTTTAAGTATTTTTGTGATAAATTTATATAAAATCTAATCTATATTGATAAAATTATATTATATTTAATAAAAAAGATGACATTAAATGTCATCTTTTTTGCCTTAATGTTTAGCCTAAAACTAATGGAACAATAATTCCGGCAACAACTATTAATAAGCAGATTATATATAATACTTTCCAAACCATAGGTTTTGGTCTAACATATCTCCAAGCAAGTATTGCAACAATAATAATCATTATTGCTGTAGCAACACCTTGAAGTGCACTTACAACTGTAGCATTAACTTTACAAGCAGATAAAACTAATGCAACAGCATAAAGAAATGTTACTGCAACAATTGTCCAAAATGATATTTTGTTGAGTCCCCAAACAGTTTTTTTAGAAGAACTTGAACTTGATGAACTTGAAGATTTTGTTTTCTTCTTTGTATTTGCCATAATTTCCTCCTATTTTTAATTATACTACTCAAACAAAAATATGTCAATAATTTGATATTTTTTAATTTATTTTATTAATATTTTTTGAATTATTATCATCTTCAAAAACAATATCATTTTGCATCATTAATAAAGGTATGTATTCTTCCCATCTATAATCTCTTATTGGCATAGGTCGATTATTTTTAAAATATAAAACAAGGGCTGGTCTTATTCCATGATAATCATCTACAAACTTATACCCTTCCAGTTCTCCTTCCATTATCAACTTTTTTATTTTAGCATGATAATTAAAATATGACATTTACACCTCTTTTTTATTTTTTACAATTAATAATAAAATTATTTGTTTATTATTATTTTTCATTTAAAATAATTTTTATCCCAAAGCAACATCTAAAATCATCATCAATACAAATCCTACTATAAAACCCCATGTCCCAATATTGGTGGGATACGCACTCTTTGCATCTGGCAACAACTCTTCAGCAACAACAAACAACATTGCACCTGCAGAAAAAGCCAAAAACCAAGGCATAAGATGAGATAAACTTGTTGATAGCCATATACCTATAAGTGCCATAATTGGTTCAACAATACCACTAATTGTTCCATATAAAAATGCCTTTTTCCTGCTTCCTAACTCCTCTTTCATTGGCAAACTTATAGCAGCACCTTCTGGGGAATTTTGTATACCTATTCCTATCGCAAGCCATAATGCAGAATAAAATGCCGAAGTTTCTGCCATGATAAATGCATTGCCAAATGCAAGACCTACAGCCAATCCTTCAGGGATATTGTGCAAAGTTACAGCCAAAAACAATTTAGTTGATTTTTTTAATTTTGTTTGTTTTTTGTCATCTTTATTTAATATTTTAGGGATTAATTTATCCATAACAACTAAAAATAAACAGCCTAATATTATTCCAATGCACGCAGGAAGAAAATTTAAGTTACCTAAATATTCTGCTTGTTCTATTGATGGAATTATAAGCGACCAAACAGAAGCAGCAATCATAAGACCTGATGCAAATCCCAAAAATAAACTATTTATCTTATCACTGATATTTTTTTTAAATAAAAATACAATTGCACTTCCAAGGGTAGTCATAATAAAAATAAAACTTACCCCTATAATGGTTATCGTAGTATTATCCACATTTTCTCCTAAGTAAACGCACAAACCCTATTAACAATATAATGTAAAAAAAGGTTAAAAGTTACAAAAAAATAAAAAGGACTTTAATAAATCCTTTTTATTTTTTTTAATTATTTTCTAACTTTTTCTTGTTTGCATTGATTGCTTTAACTATGTTTGAAATTACCTTGTTTTTATTAAGCCACCAATCTCTACTCCAAACTCTCATAATTTTCCAACCCCTTGAAGCAAGGAATTTATTTCTATATACATCTCTTTCAAGTATTGAATCACTGCTGTTATATGCTGCATAATCACACTCAATACCAAGCAAATATCTATCTAATTTTTTATCATAAACAGCCAAAGAAATTTTATAATTAGTGTTTCCTAAATTGGTTTCTACATCATATCCAAGTTTAACAAGTTCATCTTTAATATCATTTTCAAGTTGATTTAAAACAATTACTTCATTTGATTCTGGAAGTGCTGGTTTGAAACTATCAAGGATGAATCCAGCCTCTTTATATTTCTTTGAAGAAATTGCACGAACATATTTCAAATAACTTTTAAATATTTTTGGTCCAGCATTTTTTGTTCCTTCAACCATTAATTCTTCAGGTTCAATTGAAGTAACAACATATATTTTCTCTTTTGCTCTTGTAATTGCTACATTCAATCTATTTTCGCCACCCTCTACAGACAAAGGTCCAAAATGAGCAACTACTTTCCCATATTCATTTCGGGCATATCCAATACTAAATATTATTATATCACGCTCATCACCTTGAACATTTTCAAGATTTTTAATAAATATTGATGTATCTTCTCCATTTTCTTTTCTATTTTGTTCACGGATATAAGCATCTCTAAAAGCAGTATCTTTTTTACATTCATTATCTATTGCATCTTCTATAGCAGTTTCTTGTTCAGTATTAAATGTTATGATACCTATTGAAGATTTATTTCGTTTATTTTTAATCAATTTTTTAAGCAATGATACAATAGCATTTGCCTCTTCTTGATTTTTTCTTCCAAGCCATCTTCCGTTGACTTTGATTCTTTCAATAGGTTTGTTTCCTACATTTTTTGAAATATTTGGTGCTATTTGAAGTTTTCCATCATAAAATGCATAATTTGAGAAATTTATTAATTCTTCATTTTTGCTTCTATAATGGTATGTAAGATTAGTGCTATTATATCTAGAAGTTGCAAGGTCAAGCAAACTTTCTACTTCAAGTGCTGCCACTGTTGCAAGGTCAAGATCATCATCGTTATCATTACCTAAATATCTTTTCATGAAAGTTGCAGTTGGGCGAAGTTGTTTTGAGTCCCCTGCTACAACTATATACTTTCCTCTATAAATTGTAGGCAAAGTATTTTCAATAAACACCTGACTTGCTTCATCAAATAAAATTATATCAAACATATTCTTTTTTAATGGGAATATTGTTGATACACTTTCTGGCGATAAAAGCCAACATGGAAATAATTTTAACAAATAATCACCATACAAATCCATCATTTTTCTTATAGGCATAAGTCCTTGTTGTTTTGTAATTTGATATAGATAATTTTTATTTTCTGGGTCATTGTTAAAATGTTCAATATATTCATCTTTAAATTTATCAATACAAATTGTATTTGAAATTTGCTTTTCATCTTCTTTTAAAGATAATATTCTATTTCTAATATTCTCAAAATCAATTATCTTTGATAGTTTATCTTTATATTTCTCTTCATAAGTTACAGCCTCATGATAAACACGAATTTCAAGTAATTTATCAATAATTTCTCTAAATTGTCTTGCACTATTTGAATTTATATAAGCAAAATTCAAAATATCACGTTCATCATCTGTCAGACCTTGTAAAGATACATTGACATCTCTTATTTCAACATAATCATTAAGAGCATTTAATAAAAGTTTCAAAAAGACAGTGTTCCCATTAATTATATTATCAACTGTCATTAAATACCCTTTCCTATCAAGAACTTTTTCAAGCAAATTGTAATTGCTTATATAAGAATGAATATCATTTAAAGTCCCTTCAAATTTCTCTTCAATTTCTTTTTCTTTCTTATTTAAACTATGTTTTACAAATGGATATAGTGGGAAAATCACTTTAGACCAGTTTAATGCTGTATGTAATTTTGGGTAATCCATTTTAGATATCATTTGAACAAGAGGCTTTAATTTCGAATTTTCTTCAATATCATTTTCAAGCATATAAACCATAAGTTGTCTTGAGTGTTCATGTTTTGCTGTATCAAATGGAATTATTGTTTTTTGGATAAGACCATTTAAATAAGTTTTCATTTGATTTATAACATGAATATCTACATCTGATTTAATATGGTCAATAAGAGGATTATTCTTTTTTAGTTCTATATATCTATAATATAAATTGCTCTTGTTTTTCTCTCTAATTATTCTCAAAGTTGAGTAAAGTCTTTTATAATCCATCTTCATTAAATCTTGGTTTTTAAGCATCAATTTATATAAAGTATAATCAAAACTATTTTTCCCAATCTTTGCTGAATTAGTATACATTTCTTGCAATGTCAAACCAAAAGGTGTTCTTGTAAAAAGTGTATCTGATATAATTTCAAGTTCTGAAATCTCCTTATTTATATTTTCTTCAACCTGTTGATATTCACTTTCTATATCATCTCCAGTTGGTTTATAGTTTTCCATAACATTTTGATGCATCTTGTTACATCTTTCATAAAACTCAACCTTATTTTTTTCTGCATCTGTAATAAACATACATTTGCTATTAAGATTTTTTAAACGATTAAAAACTACATCTAAAGCCGCTTTTTTCTGCGAAACAACCAATACTTTTTTATTCTTGCATAACGCATCAGAAATAATATTTACAATCGTCTGTGATTTACCAGTTCCAGGTGGTCCATATATAACCATATTCCCATATTGGTTTAATTTTTCAATAGCACTTTCTTGAGCATAGTCAAGATCGTTAATCGTAAAAACTCTTTCATCAACTTTTTTTATTTTCTTTGATGGCTTGCTTTCTAACAATTCATCAATCGCATCTGAAGACAAACGTTTTTTCTCAAGCAATGAATAATCATTATATATTGCGTTTGCTAAAGGAAATCTTCCTACAACACAAGCATTAATAAGTTTCAAATCTTCATCTTTAAACCCTGGTTCTTGAATTTTTTCAAAATTGATAAGTCCCTTATCAAAATTTTCATTATATTCAAATTTAAATCCATAAGCACTTAAATAATCTACAACGTCTTTTATATTTTTCAATTTATAATCAATAAGATTATCAAATTCCATTATCAAACCATCACAATTTAATCTATGTTCTTTTGCATAGGCAAGCATCAAAACTTTATTGAATTGTATAAACTCATCATGTTTAAGTTCTATTGATACTGTTGAATCGTCTTCTACATTGATAACTACAGGGAATAAAATCAAAGGTGCTTTGATTTGCAAATCTTTATTTACATAACCTGTAACAAATGGGTAACCGACAAACATCTCATATCTTCCAGTTTCTTTCGCAAATTCCTCAACTTCCCTTTTTAAAGATTTTAATTTAGAAACTTGAGATGATAATGCCTTTTTCATTTCTTCCTTTTTCAGTCTTTCTCTTCTCAGATTTTCATTTCTTTTTTCATCTACGCTTAAATTTTTAGTATCAACAAAAGATGCTTTAACCTTTTCTTCTAGATTAAAGTTTTTAAAAAGTTTTTCTTTAATATCTTTACGAATTAATGCATAACTACTTCTTTTACCTTTCCATAAAAAAGTGTAAAAATCATTAAATTCTTTTTCGTCATTTGCAATAATTGCACCAACATCGTAGGCATATTTTTTACTTAAATTTTTTGAGTATAAACTACGATTTTTACCACTAATTTCTATTAATCTTTCCTTATAATATTTATAAATTGATTTCATTACTACCTTCTTTTTTACTTATATAGTGTAACAAAAATAACTTGAATTTTCAAGGGTTATTTTATTAAATTAAATATTAATATAATTTAAATCAAATATTTTTATAATTATAATAATTATCTATTTTTATTTATCATTTTTTAACTAATTTATTAATTAATTTGAAGAAATAAAATTTTTTATAAAACTTTCTCTATGTATTGGACATTTTCCATAAATTTTTAAAGCATTAATATGCTCTCTCGTTCCATAGCCCTTATGTTTTGCAAAATTATATTGAGGATATTTTTCTGATAATTTAATCATCAGTCTATCTCTATGAACTTTTGCAAGAATAGATGCCGCTGCGATATTATAACTTAATGTATCTCCCTTTATTATATTTTCTTGCCTTATATCACTATCTATTTTGACAGCATCTATAAGAACAATATCGGGCTTTATTTTTAGACTTTCTAACGCCCTTTTCATTCCTAGTTTGGTTGCATTTAAAATATTTATTTCATCTATTGTTTTTTCATCAATTTCAATAATTGCATAATCTAATGCTACTTTAACAATTTCATCATAAAGTTTCTCTCGTTTTTTAGAAGAAAGTTGTTTACTATCATTTACCTGTTCAATCATTTTTTCTTTTTCAAAAGGCATAACAACACAAGCACAAACAACAGGCCCTGCAAGAGGTCCACGCCCTGCTTCATCTATTCCTGCAATCACTAAATTTTGATATTTCTTTTCATAATCTAACATAAATTTGCTCCTTAAATATTTTATCATTTTATACTAGATTTGCAAAATTAAATAAATAACATATATACAAAAATTATTAGATTTTTATAATCAAATAAACTTGTCATATAAATATCTGTATGATAAAATATAATAAATAATATTATCGTAAATTGAACTTACTTAATAGATAAAACTAATTTTTATTTAAACCTGTTAAATGTGCAAAGTATACAAAATTTTGTCGAATTTATTAAAATTTATAATAATAATATTTCGAAATCAAATAGTATATATAAAATTAGGAGGCATTTCTTATGAAATTTAATAGTTTTAAAGATGTTGCTGCAACAGAAAACAACCCTAATTATTTTAAATTAATAGAACGCGAAAGTCCGTTGTTTCAATCTCAAAATGAAATTAGAAAACCTTTTGCAAGAGATTATACTAGGCTTCTTCACTGCACTGCATATAGAAGGCTTAAACATAAAACACAAGTTTTTTATAATATTGAAAGTGATCATATATGCACCAGAATGGAACACGTTCTTCACGTAGAATCTGTCAGTTATACTATTGCAAAATCTCTTGAATTAAATGATGAACTTACTCATGCTATAGCAATGGGACATGACCTTGGACATGCTCCATTTGGCCATTATGGTGAAAGCATTATCAATAAACTTTGTAATGAATTTTTAGGAACATCTTTTTGGCATGAAAAAAATGGACTTTATTTTGCTGATAATATAGAACTTTTGCCAGATCATAACAATGAACTTAAAAATCTTAATCTTACATACGCTGTTCGTGATGGAATAATTTCTCATTGTGGCGAAAAAGATATCAATTCCATTTTGCCACGTAAAGAATTGATTGACTTAAAAGAATTCTCTTGTCCGGGACAATATAACCCTGCCACTTACGAAGGATGTGTTGTAAAAATTTCAGATAAAATAGCATACCTAGGTAGAGATATTGAAGATGCAATAAATTTAGGTTTCTTAAATGAAAAAGACCAAAAAGAACTTTCTAGTATAGTAAAACTTGGTGATTCTATTGTAAACACAAGCACTATAATGGGTAATATGATAAGAGACATCTGTCAAAATAGCAGTATTGAAAAAGGAATTTGTTTATCAGATAAAATGTCAGATATTTTAAATAAAATTAAAGAATTTAATTACGAACATATTTATGCAAACAAAAGATTTGAAACATTTAAAAAATATGCTGAAATGATAATTAAAGAAATTTTTAATGTTTTGCTAGATTGTTACAAAGATAATGAAATTTTTGAAGAATTAAACAAAAAGAAACTGATTTACCCTAATTTAATTGAAGAATTTACAAATTATCTTATCAAATATTGTGATTATTCAATCATTCCAAGAAATTACATGGAAAAAGCAATCAGATGTAAAAATAGAAAAATTTATCAACAATTACAAAACAAAAATCTTTATATACAATCAATCTTGGATTATATTTCAGGCATGACTGATAGATATGCTGTCAAAGTATTTAATGAATTAATCTCTTATTAACATATTTTATATATCTTTATTTAATTTAATATCTTATTGACAAAACTTTTGACTAAACTTTTGAAACAAAATTTGCACAAACCGACTTTTTTATAAAAATAGCACACCATATATTGTATATAGTGTGCCATTAATATACCACTGGTGCGTCGCAAGGGATTCGAACCCCTGACCTTTCGTTCCGTAGACGAACGCTCTATCCAGCTGAGCTAGCGACGCATATTCCTTATTTACCTGTATATTATAGCATACAAAATTCACTTTTGCAATTATAATTTCAGAATTTAATTTATTTTATAATATTTCTTTAAAACCATCACTAATGATAAAAAATAGAAGATTTTTAAAATCTTCTATTTTTTCTAAATTACCAATCAATTATTTTATGACTATATATTTTTACATCATCATAATATGAAAAATATTGTCCCTTAAATTTATCAATTTCATTTTGTTGTCGTTTTTTTAAAACATTTTGTTTCTTTACTGCTTTCATATATTTATTTTACTATTTTTTTACATCAATGTCAACATAAACTAAATTTCTTCTATAGTATTAATGTTTTTGATAAAATTTCTATTCACCTTATCTTTACTTTTCAAAACAAACTGACAGGTTTGAATTTTTCTTCTCTCAATTTTAAATTCTATATTATTCAAATGATATTTTAAATTTTCATCATAATAACAATTATTGCATTTGCTTTTTAAATGTTCTTTGAATGGGCAATGACGAAAATACATATATTCTGGATAAAAACTTGTAAACATAAATAAATTAGCACCATCATTTTTTATTTTACTCCAATCAATATTTTCAACAGAAAGAACAATATTTTTATACCCAAGCATTGAGTAATACTTCACAGCATAAGAATTATAAACATTCATATTGTTACCAATTATAATTTTATCTTTATTTGCCAATTCTAAAGCATAATAATTATTTGCATAAATTCCCCAGTTAGGACAAGCATTAATAATTTTTTTAATAAAATTTATTTCATATTCATTGGTCATGATCGGAAATGATATAAAAATATTATAATTAAAATATTTTTCATACTCTTTACAAATGTTGTTAAAATCAAATTCATTTGGTTGAAAAACATAGTAATCATATTTATCTTTTATTAAATTGAATTTATTAAAATTATTAAAAATAATAATTTTTTTTGTTTTTAAATTTTCAAAATCATTTAACTTGATTAAAAGTTTTTGTTCTACTTTTTTTTCATTTAATTTGTGTATTTTTTCATACTCTTCAACAATTTTCTGTCTTAATTTTTCCACTGCCTCTCTTCTTATTTCATTTAATTGAGATTTTGCTATAAAAACATTATCTATATCACAATAGAAATTATCAATTTCAAACAAATCACCTAATTTTGAAATTTGGGTTAAACAATCTTCTTCAGTAATAGGTTTTGAAAGTGCTTTTTGAACTTTAAACTCACTTTCGACACTTACAACTATATTTTTATAACATAACCTTAAAATTGCTTTATTCTCTGGTTTTGCACTGAAGTTAACATTAATTTTAAGTTTTTTCACTGTCTGCATTAATTTTTTTTCATTTTCCGAATCAACGATTAATCTTACTTTCCAATTTTCTTTTAAAACTGCGGTAGAAGTAAAACTATATACATTATCTTTTACCTTTTTCAAATCATTGATTGTAACTATACCTACTTCTTTATCATTATTAAAAAACTTAACAACATCTCCATTATGTAATTCAAAATTACTCTTTATAAAAATTACATTAAACTTTTTACCTTTATTAATTTTTAAAATTTCTCCAATTAAAATTCCTATATGATTTTGAACTTTACTATAAATTATAAATTGATTTTTAAAATATCCCTCAATAAAATCTCCTCTATTAAAAACTTTTTTTATGTCTACAATATCTTCTTGTCCGTAATTAAAATTATTATCTAAAATTTTTCTATAAATTTTTACGGTTTGTGCTACATAGGCCGGTCGCCTTGCTCTGCCTTCTATTTTAAAACTACAAACACCTGCTTGTGCAAGTTCTTTTATCATTGGTATCATACAGAAATCTTTTGTGCTGAGCAAGTATCCTTCTTTTTGTATACCTTTTTGCTCTAATCTATATGGAAGACGACAAAATTGTTTGCATTTACCACGATTACCACTGCTATTGGCAAGCAAAGAACATAAATAACAATTCCCAGAGTATGCAACACATAAAGCCCCCTGAATAAAATATTCTATTTCTATATTACAATTATCTTTTATACGCTTAATTTCAGATAAAGGAGTTTCTCTTGCAAGAACAATTCTTTTAAATCCTACTTTTTGTGCGAATAAAGCCCCTTCTAAATTTTCTATACCCATTTGAGTGCTGGCATGTAATTCTATGTTAGGAAATTTTTGTTTCAAAAAATAGGCAAGTCCCAAATCTTGAACTATAAAAGCATCAACATTAGCAATTAATGCTTTCTTCACAAGTTCATAAACTTTTTCAAATTCATCATCATTAATCAATGTATTAAGTGTTATATAAACTTTGACATTAAATAAATGTGCATAACTTACAACATCTTCAATATTATTAATAGAGAAATTTTCTATATTTCCTCTCGCATTGAAATCATCAAGCCCCAAATAAACAGCATCAGCACCATTATTAATAGCCATTTTGAAACTTTCAAAATTACCTGCTGGTGCTAATAATTCTAATTTTTTCATGTTCGACCCCACATAATTTTTAAATATTATATCAAATAAATACACATTTTTCAAATTTAAGAATTAAATTTATCAATTAAGTAAATACTACTTTTATGGAGGTTAAAATGCGTATAAATCCTTTTTTAGAAAAACCAAAGAAAATTGAAAATACAATCATGTCATATAAGCAACTTTCTCCTAAGCCTTACAATATTAATGATGTAGACCCCTATACTAGAGTGCGCGCTATTTTAATGAACGGAACTGAATATGAGGCTGTTTGGTCTAAACATCATTTTAATAGACATTGTGGTAACAACGATTTGAGAAAAAGTGTTTCGATTATAAGAAGATGCGAACAACAGCAACAAAAACTTATCGCAAATTTAAAGCCAGCAGATGAAAATCTTTTGCAAACAACTTTAGGTTATGAACAACTGGCCGTTGATCTTACAGCAATTTTAGCACAAAGACAGACAAATAAAAATGTTAAAAATGCACTAGATTTTGCTCTTCTTGAAGATTTTGACCATTTATATCGTTATGCAAATCTTCTTGAAACGGATATGAAAGAACACGCAGAAAAATATATTGGTTCTTATACAGAAATCATGCCTGGACGACCAACAGTTGCACATCCAAGACACCCTTACACTGCTGTAAATAGACCAATAAGCAACATTTCGGCAAATCCTATAACTAAATGTGATGTTTCTATAATTACAGCAGCAGAACAACAAACAATGAATTATTATATGAATTTAGGCTCTTTTTATAAACATCAAAAAGGTCGTGAACTTTATACAGAAATTGCAATGGTTGAAGAACAACACGTTTCTGAATATGGAAGTCTTATAGATCCTTGTGCAACTATGTATGAAGAATTATTAATGCATGAATATATAGAATGTTATTTATACTTTTCTATGCTCAATGATGAAACTGATAAACATATAAAGTCTATATGGGAAATGCTTTATGAACAAGAACTTTCACATCTTCATGAAGCACTTAAAATTTTAAGGGCAAATGAAAGTAAAGATTGGTATGACATTATGCCAAATGCTGAATTCCCTGAACTTATTAAATTTGCCCCACAAAAAGAATATATTAGAAATATAATTGCAGAAACGGCAAACAATACTGCATTAGGTGAAAGTTGTTATACAAATGTAACAAAATTAAATGAAAATGATAATTTCTTTATTTATCAATCTAAAACTATTAAAGATGTTCAAACAATGCCATCTCATATAGTAATAGAAAACCATATTAAAGAATATAAAGAAGATTATAGACTTGAAGACACTCAACATCCTATAAAAGAATTACGAAATAGAAAAGTTGATAACGTAACAATTGGTAGAATAAAAAAATAACTTTTGATTTTCTCAATAAATAAAACAAATAAATAAAAAAGACTATGTTACATAGTCTTTTTTATTATTTCACACAATCTTTAAAATGAGAACATTAATAATTTGTAAAATTGTAAACAAAAATATTATTTTTTAATTTTTATTTAACTATCATTCTAAATTATTCATTAATGTATTTGATAAAATGTTTTCAAATATTTCTATTTCTTTTTTAGCAGAATTTTCACTATCAGATGCATGAACAACATTTTGTGTAACTCTTAAAGGTAACCCAAGTTCTTTTGGTATATCATATCTAATCGTTCCTTCTGCAGGATTTTTAGTGGCTCCAACTAATAATCTTATTTTAGCAATAGCATTTTCTCCACCTACAATCATACCATAGGCTTTATCACTTGTGATATATTTTTCAAGTTCTGGATAAAAATCCTTGCCAACATGTTCTGCATAATGTCTTTTTGCTGATTTTTCATCATATTGAACATATCCTTCTTTAATAATTGATAATCCATTTTTAATAAGTCTTGCCCTAATTTCATTTATTATATCTCTATAATTAGCAAATTCTGGCTTTACCATGACATAACTTTTTTCTATCATTTTAATCTCCTTATTTATTTTTTACAAACACTAATGTTAAAATATTTTCTTTATATCTTTTGTTTTAGAATAAAGAAGATAATAATCGCATAATTGCTTGTAAAAACTTTGTAATCCATCTTTTCTTTTGAAAATAATTTATATTAATTTCTTGTGAATTTTTCATATCTTCGTTGAATATTTTTTCATATTGCTCATTTACTTCCTTTGAATATATTATAATGGTATCTTCAAAATTTAATCCAAAGGAACGATTATCTGTATTACATGTGCCTATTGATAATTTATTATTATCTACAAGAATAGTTTTACTATGCAAAAAGCCATTATATAAGTAAATCTTAATTCCAAGTTCAGACATTTCTTTTAAATAAGACAATGTTGCCCAATAAACAGTATGCTTGTCTGGAATTTTTGGCACCATAATTCGCACATCTATTCCACTCTTCTGTGCGATACGTAATGCTGCAAAAAACACATCGTCCGGGATAAAATATGGTGTTTGTATATAAACTCTATTTTTTGCATTTACTATCATTTGAACAAAAGCCTCTTTTATTTTTTGAACCTGACTATCAGGACCAGAAGATACTGCTTGAATTGTTACATTCCCACAAATCTTTGGACTAGGAAAATATCCGTTTTCCAAATATAATAATGGAGGAGTATTATCATTCTTGCAATATCTCCAATCATCAAGGAAAATATTTTGAAGTGCATAAACACCACTACCCTCTATACGAATATGTGTATCACGCCAAGGTTTCAATTTTTTATGGTCTCCCATGTGGTCATCTCTTATGTTAATTCCACCAGTATAACCAATCCTACCATCAATAACAGCAATTTTTCTATGGTTTCTATAATTCAATTTAAGATTTAGAAGTCTTATGTGCATAAAAGGAGGGAAAAATTCTCCTACCTGCCCACCAGCATTTTCCAATTTTTTAAAGAATCGTCTAGGGGCTTTCCTTGAGCCTATAGAATCGTATATTAATTTAACATCTACACCTTCTTTTGCTTTTTGACACAATAAATTCATTATATCTTTTCCTATTTTGTCATCTGCAAAAATGTAATATTCTAAATTAATTGATTTTGTTGCAGATAAAATATCTTTTTTCAAAGAATTTATTTTATCTATACCATTAGTAAAAATTTTAATATCATTTCCCGGTATAGGATAAGAACCAAAAGAATAACATAATGAAACTAATTCAATATCATTTTTTAAAATTCCATCTAATTTTGCTTCTTCCAAAGTTTGAATACCATTAATATTTCTAATAATATCTCTTTCTGAAATTGCTTTCTTTTTTATCATTTGACGGACACGACGACTCAAACCACTTCCAAATATTACATATAAAATGAAACCAACAATTGGAACGAAAGTTAAAATCGTAATCCAAGCAATAATTGTTTGAGGTTTTCTTTTTTCGAGAAAAACCATAATTAAAAGAAGGAAAAAGTTTAAAAATGCAGATATTGTGATAAGCAATAAGAACCAGTCAGCAAACATTTACTTTTTCCTCCTTAAATTTTATGATTTTAATATTTTTATCTTTCTAATCCTAAACGAACTGAACCTAATAATATATAAGTAGTATCAGAACCTACTATTTTCCTATCGTTTCCATATACTCCCATATAGATATTGACTTTTATATACTCATCTTTTCCAAAAGAAGTAATGGTTATGTTTCCATTCGCATCGATTAATGCCTTACCTGATGCACCATCAATTGGATCTATACTAAATTTTAAAATTTGGATGTTCTGTTGATTGCTTGGACTTCCTATGGTTATGCTTCCAGAAACTACCGTTGCGTCATATAAATATATTGGACTAGGAGCTTGTGATGATAACCACTCTGATAATAATGTTGTTTCGTCTTCATTATTTAAATTATAGGCAATTTCTGTTATATAATTTCTTCCTAATTGATAGTAATACCCAGTTACATAATATAATTTAGATACTCTATACATATAACTCACATTATTAATTTTTATATTTATTATATAATATTTTGTAGTCGTATAATACATATTTGGATCAAGCATCGATGCATCATCAATATAAATAACATCATTTTCAATTTCTCCAATAGAAAATACATTTGAATCACTCGTGCTAGAATATGTAAATGATGTCGATGCATTGCCTGTAATATAATAGAAACTCGCTCCATTTAAATCATTTACTTTTAATGTTACTTTATCACCAACTTGAACATTTAATCCAAAATATTGAGATAAAGAAATATAATAGGTTTTAAAGAAATTTGTTCCTGTATTAGAAACTGTAACAGATGTTGAAATTGATGAACCGTCTTCTCTTGTAAGCAACATTTCAAAAGTTAAAGAACTATTGTTTTTAACCATAACTTCAAGAGTATCATTTATAAATGATGTAGTCATACCTAAATCTTCTGTCGTTATATCTGAACCATTTATAGTAAATCCAGCTTTAACTGACTGAGGATTACCATCTCTAACAACAATGTTATCATTTTCCTTAATAGTAATTTCACGTATCAATTCAACCGAAATAGGACAATCATAATATTCTATTGTGTTGCCATCATTATATTTTAAAGTTATTACCATAGTTACATTTGCAGTATTGGAATTTGCAAAAATATCTGTATTTGTAAATCTTGGAACTTGGAAAGGTTTATAATATTCTGTTTGTTTGTCCTCGTCAGCCAAGGAACTTACATCACTTGCTTCTTGGTCTTCAGGTTTGGTATATACACCTCGTAATTCATTTGCCGTCATTCCATAATAGAAACCATCCATTCCGTTTCGAGCCGTCGCTAAATGATAACCATTTGCATTAGCATCTGAAGTCTCTGAGGATGTCGGTGTCAATGCAGAGACTTCTGTATTTTCATCATTATAGAAAGTTAAAGGTTCTGTTGGATTATCTTGATCATAGAAACTAATATTTTCTACTGTAATATATTTTAACATCAAATTATTTATATTAAGATATTCTTGATCTGATGAACTCATTATATATTCTGAAGCGAGTTCATATCCCCCCTTAACATCTGTATTGTTTGTTAAATATACCTGATCTTTTTCTGTCGTATAATCATAAGCAAAAGCCCATGCTTTAATACCTTGCAATTCAACTAAACTTACATTATCAGTTGTCTCCGGTGTTCTTGGATTTGAAACAATATGAATATTCTTATCATCCTTTGCTTCTGTTGTTTTTTGTATTTGAAGTAACTCATACTGTGATCCAACATCAAAATATTCAAGTTCCGTTAATTGAATAGTTTCTTGTGTCGAAGAAGGCGTTGTATATCCTTGAGGTGGTTGTAAACAGAAATAAAGTCTAAATGTGTAATTATAATAATCCTTTCCTTCAATCATATAATATTGTGTTCCAAATATTACAATTGGTATATTTTTGAAAACAAGGCCATTATTTGTTGTATTTAAAACCAACTGTTCAATATTTTCATTTTCAAAAGCAGATTCTTCTTTATTATCCCATGAAGGAAGATTTTCCCACCCTTGATCATATAAATTTAATACTGTCTCTTCATCATCTTCTGTTCCATTAACCATCAGTTTCTGTGAAATATTAGTATCATTATTGAAAACAACAGAATCAATATTTTCATTTAAATTCATTACTAATGTAAATGTGTTGGCAAGTTCATTATTGGTATTATCACCATTTGTATGTTTTATTGATAAATGTCCATTTTCACCTAGTAATGTAAACTGACTATAAACATTGCCATGTTCATAATTTTCTTCCATAGCAGAAATTGTATATATACTATCTATATTAGATACGTATGTTCCTTCATCTTTTGCATTTCCTTCACTTCCACCATATTTCACACTATAATCTGGCATAATTTTTACTACAACATAAAATTCTTTTGTAAAACCTGAATTTGTGTATGTAAACTTGATCAATTCATAATCACCTTGGTTCTTTGCACCAAGTGGAAGCAAAGTATAATCATAAGTATATTTTGTATTTTCATCAATTATATTATCTTTCTTTGAGAAAGATAAATATTGTTCAGTTTTTTTGTTTGGGGCTATATTTGTAAATTCTGTGAAATCATATTTATCAAAATATTCACTTATAATTGATACTACTACTACGTCATTATCATCAATAACATCAATAGAAGGAAATTCTAATATTTCCATATTCAAAGAAATATTTGAAGATGTAAATTCTGAAGAACTTAATAATCTATTGTTTGTAGGATGTCTTATTCCAAACAATTCAACAACGCTATCATATTCTTTATTTACTTCAAGATTTGTTAAAAATCCTGCTTGAGTGATTTGTGCATCAACATCAATATCAATAGTAGGCATAAAGTAATACTTTGCAACAAATTCAACTGTATTATCATCATCAATTGAGCCATCATTCTTTGTATAAGATGCTAAAGGATTAATTTCTGCAATGTCATCAATACCATACTTTAATTTGCCTTCTTCTATTATATCAATGTCAAATGATTTCTCATCTTCTTGAGGATAATTTGCCGTTAAATTATCTGAAAAATAATCATAGTCAACAACAATATTATTTCCATATATTAATTGAATTCTATTAATTAATGTTATAGTTCCTTGTTCAAATAAATCGTTTTTAGAATTACCAATTTTATTTAATTCTTCTTCAATATTAACATCTGGATCAGTTGTTATTTTATTATCTTGTATTTTTAATTTATTGTCGCCATTAAACTCTGAGGTAAGATAAGCACCAACAAAATCCAAATCTTTCATTGATATGCCTAGGTCAATATTCAAATTTTTACCTTGATCATCTGCCTTAAAATAAATTGGATAAGATGCCATATAGGTAGTATTAGCAGTATTTTTAAATACTAAATAATATTGATTTGCATAAGATTGCATTGATGATGACATTTGAACATTAGCCATTCGATATTCTGCAAACAAATCCTTTGTAGATGTGGCATCTACATATATCTTTTCATATCCAACTGTGCTACCACCAAACTCACCAGAAGATGTATTATTTGAAACATTATTAACTCTAACACTTAACGCGTTATTTAAAATGTATACAGTATAAGTCATGCTTACTTCTTGATAAATTAACGTAAAAGTAACAATTGAATCTTGACCATTATCTGTAAATCCTGAAGTTGTGCAAGAAATACTATTAAATAATTTTTCTTTTACATTTGATAAACTATTCAATTCATTTTCAACTACAATATCTTCAGAACTTCCTGTTAACCTACCATCTTTAAGAGTTAGATTTTTATTTTCTGAAATATCCTTAACTGAATAAACACCGAATAATTCGTATCCTTCAACGTTTACTCCTAAATCTAAATTCAATTCTTTTCCCAAATCTTCTTTATCAAAATCAACTATATTTGATACCTTATATAAAGAATTGTTTTTAAATACTAAATAATAATCGCCATAAAGACTTTCTTCAATAGACCCCAACATTTGTATTTTTGCCAAACTAGTAATTTTACCTGAATTTCCTCTAATAAATGTAATTGATGCGTTTACTGGAATACTTGAATTAATTTCAGGATAAACGACATCATTTCCAGTTACTTTATATGATACTGTAGCATTGCTTAATTTTGAAACAATAATTGAAATATTTCCTACTGTAGGATCAGTTTTGTGATTATTATAAGAAATTTGATTGTCTGTTTTTTCTGCTTCTTTGATATAAATTCTTGATTTAGAATTTGTATCTCCTTCCAAATTCTCACCAGCAAAGACTGGATTATGCATAAAGAAATCATTTAAAACATTATTGAATGTAGTCTCATTTTCTACATATTCCCTTTCTTCATTATAATCTTGAGTTGGTTTTGGATAATTAGTAGAAATCTCAACACTTGGATAAACAGTAAATGAATATCTAACAACATAAGTTTGCTCTACAGCACCTTCCTCGCCCTCAAACTTAAATGATACAGTTAAATCAATATCAACCGTTCCTCTTGTTGAAACGAAATTTGTAGAAACTATATTATTTTTTAACCCTGCAAATGCTGGACTTGATGAAGATGGTTCAAGTGTAATTTTTGTATCTTCTCTTATTGATATTGACTCTTCAGATAATCCATATAAATTTTCAACTATAATAGTGTGTTCTTTTCCTGCAATAGTTAAATCATCAGATGTTACATTTGTTTTCTTTATTATGTTTGCTTTCAATTTATATGAATAAGAAAACTTGAATTGTTTACCATTTATTGATTCATCTTGATCATCTGAAAAAGTCAATGTAAAATCAATAGTTAAATTATGGTCTTCAAGCAAATCTGCTATAGAAATTGTTTGAGTATCTTCATTCCATTTAATAAATTTACTTCCTTCGCCACTAAATTGTGCATCTACTGTTAAAGTTGGCTCATTTCCATTTAAAGTGATTGTAAATAATTCTCCAAATGCATAGTCTTTTCCTCCATTTAATTCACTTAATTTAGAAGTATATGATGCATTTGCCTTTAAATGAACAGATAAAGTTGCAAGATATCCAAGTTCAGTATATACTGCAAATTCAATTGTTCTATCACTATCAATATAAGGATTTAATGTTAATTCAAATAATCCCGTTGCAGTGTTATAATTATAACTTGCAATATCTTTATCTTCACCACTTTCACCATTGGTTAAAACTACATTTGCTTTATTTCGAACAACAGTTCCTGTTTGAGAAGAACCTGAACTATTTGAAATCAAATCAATTTGCATTGTCTTTGTTTTTGTTTCGTCTGAACTTCCATCACTATTATTAATAGTCCATGAATAATTATCTGTTACTTTACTATCACTATTTTCTTCTTTAAATCTTATTGTGTAATTTGTTGTATCATCATTAATAACAAATGTATAATATTGCACTCCACCAACAACTGAAAATTCATCGCTTAAATTCCCACCTTGATATGAATGTTTTATTACAACAGTTATGCTTGATGACGTTTTTGGAGTGTAATAGAAAGTTGAATAGTCTGATGAGAATGATAAATCAACATAGCCTGACCATTCATTATTATAGAAAGTTTCTGATTCAATCGTAACAGATTCTATTTCATTAACAAAGTTTAAAGAAGAGAAAATTAAGTTTTCTTTTTCACCATAATAAAGATTTGCTTTTCCTTCTTTAATCATTATATTAATAGATTCAGGCATTACACTTTCTGTATCAACTTCTCTTGCAAATTTTCCTAAATCAAAGTTGCCGTCAAAGTTATCAATAACCTCATTATCTTCTTTATCTGTTACATCAACATCAAAAATTGCCGAATTGTTGTTTATTATTAATTCACTAGTATAATCAACTGTTCCAATTTTGTATGAAAATTCTATTGAAACTTTATCACTTTCTGTATTGATAATTAAATTATTTACATCTTTAATCAAATTTAAGTTTTTGCTTACATTAAATCTCTTATATCCAGAATGCAATGTTGTATCGCCATAAGTTTTATCTAAATCAACCTGACCTTGAGTATTCACATCTATGATTAGATGCTCTGTTGTCCCATTATAAGCATATAATGTATCCTCGACCTCAACATCTGGAACAACCTTAAGTAAATAATAGAAAGTTTGTGATAAATCGTCAGAACTGAGTAAAGTATACTCTAATGCTAAATAGTAATCACCAGATGCAAGATGATTAAGGGTTATTGTTCCATAAGATGAATTATTTTCATCTTTATCTATACTTATATTTTTAATTAAATCTTGAGTAGATAAAACTAAAGATGATTCAATTGGATAAAATTTAATTTGTTGATTAAAACCTTTTAAAGTATATAATCCACCTTGTGTCAATTCTTCTCCAAATGTATATTCAGTTAAAATATTACTTAACTGTCCTGCTGTAATTTCATTATATATACCATTAAAAGCAATAATTCCTTCTTCTTCATCTGCTTCTCTAGGTAAAAGATCTTCAGGTTTTGTAAGTGCTGTTTCAAGAATTCTATTCTCTTGCACTTGATCACTATCATAAACAACTGGTTGATATCCTATAGAAGAAATTATTAATGGAATATGGGCAGTTGCTAAAACTTTATTTTCTCCACTTCCTAAAGCAGTAAAGTTGACTGCCATATACATTGAACTGTCATTTAGACCAGCAAGTAAACTGCTTTGTTTATTTAATATTACTGTAAGATTTTCGCCAGAGCCATTTATTGTATAGCAACTTATACTATTTCCATTGTAATCTTGCATAGAAGGAACTACATCAGAACTTCCAAGATTGCCAATCTTCCAAGAGAAATTATCGTCCATTCTATTTAGAACAAGATATTCAGTATCTCCAATTATTTGAGTTGTTGCCGTAGGAGAGTTATCAACATCTTTCATTGTAAATAATCTAGCAACAGATTGATATAAATCATCAGTTAATTTTATTGATACATTTATTGTTGCCAAAGCATCTTCATTAGCAGTCCCTGGAAGTTTAACGTAAAGATTTGTGGTAAGTTCTGTAACATTATAATCGAAGAAGAAATCAACATCTTGTTTTCTTACGTTTCCATCTGAATATGTAAGATAGTCTGCAAATGTAAATTCAAGTGCTGTAGGATATGTATTCCCATCAACATCTCCTTCTGTATAACGATTTACTGATACAAATTCTTCAAGACTTTCCGTTGAATTGCCAAGTATATAGAATGTTCCATTATTAGATTCTATTTTTAAATCTCTGTTTACAACAAATGTTATTTTTTGACTTAAAGCAAACGAATTATTACCTTCAGGTTTAAAATCAATAGTAAAATTCAATGTTTCTTGATCCCAGAAATCTGAGAACTTAACAAAACAATCACTTCCACTAACTTCAAAAATTGCTATATATTCACTTGGTATATTATCATCGTCAAATTTTTCTGGGCTTCCACCATTTTGGATAATATAATACGTTCCAGTATCATAAAGAGATTGAAAACCATTTGTTGCACCTTCATTATTATTTGTTACTGTATTTTTAATTATTACTTCACTTGATGCATATATAGTTTCTCCATTATTTGGATAATTTTCAGTAGAAACAGTAATGTTTGATAAAATGTTAAAGTTTAATGAAGTATTAACAGCACCAGAATCATCACTTATGCTGAATTGCAATGTCTGATTACTTGCAAAATTTTTATTAATTTTTATTTTATAAATTTTTGCACTTATTAATGTATTTCTGATGTTATTTGCACTATAATCACCATTAAATGTAATTAAATCGGCATCACTATCACCAGTATATAAAGATAACATTCCTTCTCTGCCAAACATATCAGTAATTTGAGTATCATTTAAAGAACTTCCCATTATATATTGAGTGCTAAATGTAAAATAGAATTTTGTATATTCATCATTTCCTATATAGAATTTGATTAACTCATTTAATACAATGAATTGGTTACCATTACCTTTTGCACCATATTTATTTAATTCTGCTTTAGAGACATCGGTAATTAAACTTCCTTCCCCTGTTGAAATGGTATTATCATAAGTTGATTGAGTTTTGTTAACTCTCATACCTGTAATACCTGTAGAATTGACAACCAATTTAATATATTGTCCTACTTGTTCATCATTTATGGTTGAACTATTTTTATCATTTGATTGAAGATATAATTCAATCTCTTCCATATTAGCATCTCTAAATGAGAATGATTGTCCATCAGCAGAAATATTTATTATATTTGAATTTCCAGATTTTACTGCAAAACTCCATTGCCCTGAAAGAGTGTCTGCACGTTGTTTTTGGTCTGTAATAACAACATACTCTTTATTTTCTCCCAATAATGCCTTAATTAAACTTTCAATATCATTAAATTCTTTTATTTCACCATTTATAGTAAATTGTAAATTTGTTTGAAATTCACCACTTTCTTTTAATGATTGTGAAACATTTATTGTTTCAGTTCCATTTATAACTGGACCATAAATATAATCTCCACCACCACTAATTAAAATTGATTGAGCCTTAGGACTATATATACAAATATTTTTATCTTCAGGGAATCTAAAGGTCCAAGTAATATCTTTACTTTGTGTATCATTATATTGTAATGCCATTTGACCTAAATAGATTCCGTTATCATTATTTATTGCAACAGCCTCATTAACTTTTAATCTATATTCTAAAATTCCTTGGTCAGTTTCTCCATCAATCGTGAAATTTTCACTATCAATCAAGAAATTAGATGTAATATCATTATTTTGATTATCACGAATAATAAGACTCATATAACCTTTATTATATTCATCTTCAAATACAGGAACTGATTCAACATCTACAATAAATCTTATTCCAAAAGTCAAATCGCTTCCTTGATCAATTGCAACTTCTCCACTATTTTCTTGGAAATTTGCAGTGTCAACTTCTCCACTAGTAACGGAATCAGAATATAATGCTTTTTCACATACTACATTAACATAACCTGAGCACATTAGTGCTATATCATACAACCCCTCTTGGGTAACTCCTTTATATGTAGCATAATATAATCTAAAACTTCCAGTATTTTGAAGAGTTAATCTATCACCTTCAATAGCAAACAATAGCAAGTTATCTGTATCTGTTGAATAAATTCCTGACCTTTCATAATTATAGCCAGTAGAACCCAGAACACTATCTGCAATTGCCTTTAATTCTTCTTTTGATCCAGTCCCAAAGTATGCAAAGAAAACTGTATCTTTATAAATATTTTCTTCAGGAATTTCAGGTAAATATGACAAACTAACATCTTGTGGTTTAATTGTTCCATCAGTATTGTAATCAAGCATTACATTAATATCTGCCTGATTTGCCCAACCTAATGGTTTTTCTTCTGTTGATACAATTGAAATATTTACATTATATTTTACATCTTCTCCAGAAATTTCAAATAGTGCAGGACCATCTTCTGTATTTACAATCAAAACTACACTAACTTGAATCTCTTGTTCTTCAGAAGCAAGTATATCCCAATATGCATAGTTATAATTTGCTACTTGAGCATTAGGTTTATAATACCTTTTCCCATCAATATCAATATATTCGCCACCTTTTACTGTAATTATAGCATTAACATCTTGAGTTGGATCTTGACCTTGATAATCAAATGTCAAAGCAATATTCGAAAGCATACCTTCAAGTATTGCCCCAGATGTAGAATAAACATTTACGCCCAAAAATTTACTATTTTCGACATAATTATTTCTCGACATATAGACTCTTGTCTGTTGATTTGCAACAATACTCATCTCTTGAGTTGTAACAGTAAAGTTTCCAATACTTGCTTCACCTATTTTTATTGAAACATCAGATAAAACATTATTTTCAATATTTTGTGCAAGATATACAACCATTGCATTATAGAAATCTGTATCGCCATAATCAACAAGTGTTGATTCGTATTCTAATTGAGTTTTTGAATTTTTAAAAGTATACCCATTAATCGTAATATTATCTACAGTTTCTCCCCCTGCAACAAAATGCATATCATATTTACCATCATAAACAGGAGAAATTGCATTATTTGCATTTTTCGCCTCATAGAAAGATTTTTTAACTCTTCTGTTTTCACTTGAAATTGCTTCATTTGAATCATCACTATACATAAATTCACTCTTTGCTGGAATAAATTTTGATTTTAAAGTAAATGATTCCCCTGTAACTACTTGATTGTTTTTTTCATTATTAGAATTATAAACTTCTATTTCAGTTTTATAAACAGGAACGTCAACTGCAATTTGAATTCTTGTTGTGCCTATTTGATTATATTCACTTGTTGCAACAAGAGTAGTTATTCCACCCTTTATCCAATCAATTCTTTGATTATTTTCATCAAGAATATATTGTCCACCTTCATCTTTTAAAAGTTCTGTCAATAGATGAACTTGGAAAGGCTGTCCAATAGTTACAACTTCAGGAACTTGAATAATTGTATTTGATATGTATCCATTATCCCTTGTTACAGGAAGATTTCCTGAGAAAGAAAGCGTTACTTTATTTTCCGTTACACCTTCAGTTGGTGAAACAATAGTCAGAGAGAAATCTTCTGTTATTTCAAGTTGATTATTGTTTGGGTTAAATTGATCTGAATCGTATGAAAAAGATATACTTTCAGGATTTACAATTTTTTCATTAAATCCACCTGCCAAGTAAACTCCAAGCACTGTTACACCTACAACAGCGACTATACCAGAAATAACAGAAACAATGGTCTTCCATACAGCCCATTTTTTCTTACCTAATCCGGCCTCATTTTTTTCAACTTTTTTCGCTTTCTTATCTTTCTTCATTTAAGACACCTCTTTTCTTAAATTCTTATAAGTTTATTATAGATTTTTGTATCAAAAAAGGCAAATAAATTTCGCTTTTTGTCGGCTAATGATAAATATAAATTATAAATATAATAATATTATAAATATTAACATTAAAAATATTACAATAATATTATTCAACATAAACTCAAACAATAAAAAAATAATACTAAAATAAATATTAATATTAAACATTGTTTAAATTAATTATTTTTTTAAATTTTTATTTAATATTTTTATTTTATTTTTCTAATTTTTATTTTTTTAAAAATATTTGACAAATCTATTAATAAGATTTTTAATTGACAATAATTTCATTTTCATTTATACTCATAAAAAAGAAGGAGAAAAAATGATACAAGCAATTAATATTTCACTTGCATTTGGTGGAAGAGTTCTTTATAAAGATGTAAATTTAAAATTCACAAAAGGAAATTGTTATGGAATAATTGGTGCAAATGGAGCAGGAAAATCAACATTTTTAAAAATTTTAACTGGAGAAATAGAGCCAAATACTGGTGAAATATTTATCACTCCTGGTGAACGTATGTCTGTCCTTGCACAAAATCAAAATGCCTATGATAATGAAACTGTTTTAGATACTGTTCTTTTAGGACATAAAAGATTAATGGAAGTGCAAAAAGAAAAAGATGCACTTTATATGAAGCCTGACTTTAGCGAAGAAGATGGTATAAGGGCTGGCGAACTGGAAACTGAATTTGCAGAACTTGGAGGCTGGGAAGCAGAGGCAGAAGCGAAACAACTTTTGCAAAGTTTAGGAATAGAAGAAGAAAGTTTTTATAAACTTATGAAAGATATTGACCCTAAAATTAAAGTCAAAATTCTTCTTGCACAAGCATTATTTGGAAATCCTGATATTTTAGTTTTAGACGAACCAACAAACAACCTAGATTTCAAAACTGTCCGTTGGCTTGAAGAGTTTTTATTAAATTTTGAAAATTGCGTAATCATAGTTTCACATAATAGACACTTTCTTAACAAAGTTTGCACTCATATTTGTGATGTTGATTACGGCAAAATCAATATGTTTATAGGTAATTATGATTTTTGGTATGAATCAAGTCAGTTAATTTTAAGACAAATGAAAGACCAAAATAAAAAAGCAGAACAACGTGCAAAAGAATTAAAAGAGTTTATCGCCCGTTTCTCTGCAAATGCATCAAAATCAAAACAAGCAACATCTCGTAAAAGAGAACTTGAAAAATTGACTATTGAAGACATTAAACCTTCATCAAGAAAATATCCATATATAAATTTTGAATATACCCAAGAAATTGGAAAAGAAATCTTAAAAGTTGACCATTTAACAAAGGCTGGAATGTTTAAAAATTTAACATTTAATATAGAAAAAGGTCAAAAAGTTGCAATTTTTGCAAAAAATAGTCAAATTATTACCACATTATTCAATATTATCTTGGGAATAGAAAAACCTGACCATGGTCAAGTATTTGTCGGAAAAACAATCAAAATAACAAATCTACCTCAAAATAATGATAAATATTTTGAAGGAAATAAAGATTCTATTGTTGATTGGCTTAGACAATTCTCTAAAGATCAAAATGAAACTTATATAAGAAGTTGGCTTGGAAGAATGTTGTTTACTGGAGAAGAGAATCTAAAACCTGCAAATGTATTATCTGGAGGTGAAAGAGTCCGATGTATGCTTGCAAAAATGATGCTTGAACAAGGAAATTTATTACTTTTAGATGAACCAACAAACCACCTAGACCTAGAAAGTATTACTGCACTTAATAAAGGTATGTTAAATTTTAGAGGTAATATCCTGTTTTCAACTCATGACCAAGAAATCATTGAAACAGTAGCAAATAGGATCATTGATATAGTTGATGAAAATAAAATCATTGATTTTACAGGAACTTATGAAGAATATATAGAAAAATATTCAAAATAAAATAATATTAAATATATTAAAAAAAGCACTAAAATTAGTGCTTTTTTAATTTCAAATTTAAAAAAATCATATAAACTTGAATTTTTTATTATTTTTCTTTCAAATTTCTTTATATTATAAATAATAAAGAAAATTATTTAAGAATTTTAAATTCCATTTTCAGAGTCAAGAAACATATCTTTATCTTGCTTTGCAACTACTGCATCTGTAAGAGTATCCATGTTTTCTTTCATATAATCAAGTCTTGCCTGAGAAAGTTCATGCCCATTATGAAGTGGTTTATATTCATCAATTATTTCAGGCATTGCATCTCTTAAGTCTTCTTTTGTCTCAATGTCGTGTGATTGTTTAAATTTTTCAACTTTTCTATTATATGCTTCTTTAATTTCAGGTGATGGAACAAATGCCCCATACGCTTCTTTCCCCATTTTCCCTGCATCTATTCCTAATGTTTTAAGAATGGTGCTAAAAACATTAAATCTTTTGCAACTTTATCAATACCAATAAGTTCTGTTGGCAAATGTTGAAAGATTTGTTTTTTACTTTTTTCTGGATTACCCCTGTCATATTTTTTAGTATTACCTTCAACCCATTTATTGTGAATATTTACGATAATATCTACAATAGCATCATATTTATTAAGTCCCTTTAATTCATCCATATGTTTAGTAATACCATCTAATGATGCAATAATTGAATCATTAGCATAAACCGACTTGTCTAATTCAGCATACACTTTTTTGGCATCTTTACCATTTTTCTCCAATTATAAACAAAAAATTGCTTTTAAGATAAATTCCCACACCTAACGATAACCTTTGCATATAAATTCATTGCATTTTGATCAAACAAAACTATCAAATTCCTTGACTTTTTATTTTCAATTAATATAATTTATATTAGCGATGATGGAATTGGCAACTCCTGAGCAAACGCATGTCAGCGTAACGACAATAAATAAGGTGCTTTGATAAGCATAAATTAGGGTGGAACAGCGAACAAAACTCGCCCCTATGTGATATTTTTCACATAGGTTTTTTTAATATTTTTTATATAAAAACTAAAAAACAATAAATTTTTTTACATTAACTTTATTGCAATCCCTAAAAATTTAAAGTCAAATCTTATTAGATTAAAATACAAATATTTAAAGGAAGTTGCTGTTTCTTCAATTATAAGGAGATTAAAATGAGTGAAAATAAAGTAACTATGGACAAAATCGTAAATTTATGTAAAAATCGTGGTTTTATATTCCCAGGAAGTGATATTTATGGTGGTATGGGAAATACATGGGACTATGGTCCTGTTGGAGTAGAGTTTAAAAATAATATTAAAAGAAGTTGGTGGAAAAGATTTGTTCAAGAAAATCCAAATAGTTATGGTGTTGATGCCGCTATTTTAATGAATAGTCGTGTTTGGGAAGCAAGTGGACATACGACATCTTTTTCAGACCCTAAAATGGACTGCAAAAACTGCAAAACTAGGCATAGAGCAGACACTTTAATTGAAAACCATTCTAAAGGTAAAATAAACCCTGACACTATGTCAACTGAAGAAATGCAAGCATATATTGAAGAACATAAAATTGCCTGCCCTAAATGTGGGAAATTTGATTGGACACCTATAAGACAATTCAATCTTATGTTTGAAACTTCACGTGGTGTAACAGATGAAGGTCAAAGTAAAATTTATCTTAGACCAGAAACTGCACAAGGAGAATTTGTCAATTTTTTAAATGTTCAACGTTCTACAAGAGCAAAGGTTCCTTTTGGTATCGCACAAATTGGTAAGGCCTTTAGAAATGAAATAACTCCTGGTAATTTCATTTTCAGAACCATTGAATTTGAACAAATGGAACATCAATGGTTTTGCAAATCAGGAGATAATGAAAAATATTACAATGAATTTAAACAAAAAGCAATGAAATATGTTCTTGACCTTGGAATAAAACAAGACCATCTTCGTTTCAAAGACCATGATAAACTTGCACACTATGCTCGTGCTGCTTGTGATATTCAATATCTTTTCCCTATGGGCTGGAGCGAACTTAATGGAATTCATAATAGAAGTGATTATGACCTTTCTCGTCATCAAGAATTTTCAGGTAAAAGTATGCTTTATGTTGACCCATTCACAAACGAAAAATTTATACCAAATGTCATTGAATATTCAATAGGTGCTGATAGATTAACTCTTGCCTTGCTCTGTGAAGCATATGATGAAGAACAACTTGAAAACGGAGAAACAAGAGTTGTTATGCATTTCCACCCTGCTATTGCACCATATAAAGTCGCAGTTCTTCCACTTCAAAAGAATTTATCTGAAAAAGCAAAAGAAATTTATTCTGTTCTAAGTAAAGAATTTATGTGTGATTATGATGAAGCAGGTTCTATTGGAAAGCGTTATCGTAGACAAGATGAAATAGGGACTCCTTTCTGCATTACTATAGATTTTGACACACTTGAAAATAATTCTGTAACCATCAGAGACCGTGATAGCATGGAGCAAATCAGATTAAATGTAGATGAACTCATACCTTATATATCAGAAAAAATTAAATTTAATTAATTAAAATTTCACAAAAAATCACAATTTTTTGTGATTTTTTTTATTTTTTTTAATAAAAAATATTAAAAAAATAAAATATAACAATTTTTCATAAAAATTCAAATTTATTTTTATAACTATTTATTTTTTGGCAATTATATATATAAAGGAGATAAGATATGAAAAATAATGATAAAAATGATATTAATAAAGGGATTTCTTGTAATGTTAAAGATTGCATATTTAATGAGCATGGTTGTAATTGCAATTTAGAGAAAGTTACAATTTCTCAAGATTCTTCTGCACATCATTATTGTAAAAGTTTTATTTCTCTGACTAATGAAGATGATTCAGCGAATTATATGAGCAATCTTTCTTCAAGAATAAATGTATCAAAAACCAATATTGAAGCAAGTGAAGAAGACTACTTTGATTTCAATTTTTAATTTTTTAATAAAAAATAAAAGAAGACCGAAAAGTCTTCTTTTATTTTAACAATTTTATTCAATTATAATTGAATTTGCAAAGCGGGCACCACGCCGTATTTGTCATTGTTATTCTCATTGCTATTGTCATATATACCGTATGAGACGCAGAACGCACTATAACCATGATTATAAACATTAGGCGAACGAAGCCAGCCAACACCAGCACCAACAGAGTATTGTTCCATAAGTTCAACCATTTCTGGTGGAAGTCCTTCCACCATTTGAGCAAGTAGTTCTGCTGTTACAGTTGCAGAACCTTTTGCTTTAGAAAAGTCTGTTGTTTTAAAGTTTCTTGCTATATCATACATATCTGCTGGTTGTTCTGCGTTTGAAGAATCTTTAAAACCATATTCAGGGTTATTTACATCTGATAAACTTAATAAGAAAACATTATCCAACGTATTTTCACATACATATTGTCCACCCTGTCCTAATGTTGATTCTAAACTGTTATCTACTTCCGTTTGTAATATAATTTGTTTCTGTTCGCTACTAAATGCACTATTATAAAATTCATTATTTAAAAAGTATCTTATTTGACTATATTCATAATTGTTTGCATATATCTTATTATTTTCTTCATCTAACAATATTGTCCCTTCGTCATCTGTTGCATAATAATATCCATTCTCATACTTATAATTTGGTTGCCATATTACATTATCTATTATTGTATCACATACAATTAATGTTTTCCCATCTTCCTGTTCATCTAATATTCTCCATCTTAATCTTTCAACCTTAAAGTAATATGTTTGGTCTTGTTCTGCCCTTGTTCCATCTGAAAAGTCTGCTAACATCATTCCTTCTTCATATTTTGCTACATCAAACTCTATGGTAACTTTTGCATAAAGTTCTCCATCACTTCCTTTATAATATCCATTCTCTTCAGGTTGTTCTTCAACTGTTACACTATTATTTTTAATTGTCTGTGGATAATATCCAAAATATATGTATTTTCCATCTTCACTTGGATTTCCTTCTTCATCTACCCTTTCATATATTGGATCTTCCATCTCTATAAACTCTGCATGTAACTCTATATCTTGGGCTACCATTATAAAACTATATCTTTCTTCTTTTTGTTCTATTGTTATCTTCTCTTCATTATATGTATAATATAATTCATTTAATTGATATCTCTCATCTGGCAATACTTGGATTTCTATCTCTTCCCCTTCTATTGCTTCACTCTTTAATGGCACAATCTCTCCATGAGCAATTCCTTCTGATATCGTTATCATGTATATCTTACTATAATTTGCTATATATGTTCCTTTACTTTCTTCTTTTACTTCAAATGTATATTCTCTATCCTTACTTATCTCTATCCCATTACAAGTCCAGTTTATAAATCTATATCCCTCTACTTCCTCTGCACTTATTGTTACACTCTCTCCTTCGGTATATCCTCCTGTCCCTGTCAACTCGACATTATCTATATTCGCACTTAATTCTATGTATATCTTATTTTTAGGTAACAAAAATATCAATAATAATGCCATTGTTAATATTGCAAGTGCCACAACAACACTTGTCGTTATTATTACCTTTTTCTTATTTTGTGCTTCTCTTGATGCTTCATCATTTTTAAGTTCTTTCTTTTCTATATCTTCCAATCTTCTCCCTCCTTTCTTTTTTTACAACCCCATTATACCCCCCCCCGATTGTCTGTCAATTAATTTGACGTCTTTTTATACAAATTTTTATTTTTTAGATAACAATAGTATAGATTTAAATAAATAAAAAATGCTTTAAACTAATTTAAAGCATTTTTTATCAATTATCCCTCATCGCCAACAACAAAAACAAAAATCTTAAAAAATATGCAAGTGAAACAAAAAGTGAAGCAACATACGTCATCGCTGCTGCATTTAAAACTCTATCCGTCCCTTTAACTTCTTCATCACTTGTAGAACCCATCTCAACTAAAATCTTTTTTGCCCTAGATGAAGCATTAAACTCTACAGGTAATGTAACAAGACCTGCAATAACAGAAACTGCATAAATTCCAACTGAAACATAAATTATTATATTCCCTGCACCAGCAATCCAAAATAACTGCAATAAAATTCCTATTAACAATAATGGCATTAAAAGACCGGATACTATATTACTTATTTTTACAACCACTTGCCTTACTTTTAATGGTGCATAACTATTTGCATCTTGAAGAGCATGACCAAACTCATGGGCTACTACAGCATGAGATGCAATGCTTCTGCTATTGAAATTAGCCTCTGATATATTCAAACTTCTATCTTTTGGATTATAATGATCAGTTAATTTCCCAGCACATGACCTAACAGCAACACAAATTCCAGCCTTATCTGCCAATTTCTGGGCAAGTTCTGCACCTGTCATATCTAAAGAAGAAGGAACATCTTTATATTTGTCAAAAGCACTATTAACCTTGACTTGCATTACAAGTGAAATAATAATTGCAATTAAAATTATCACACCCGATACTATATACCCTATATAAAAATCCATTTTCTCTCCTTTTAATATTTAATTAAATAATTTTGTTTTTTTTGAAAGAGCAGTCCATACAAACAATGCTCTAAAGAAATCTGCCCAATAAGTTAGTCTTGCATCTTTTAAAAACTTTTTACACTCTTTAAGTTGTTTCCCTTCCAAAATTTCTTGTAAAAATAGTATTGCGTTTTTAGAAGCATCTTTTTCAATAGATATTGTCATTAGTTTAGTGATTAGTGCAATTAAGAAAATCAAAACCCCTGCACCAGCAAGCCCAACACCAAGCCAAAAGAGATTATTACCTATAACAATCAAAACTGCTCCGGCAATTAATAGTGGCACCATTAAAAAACCAATAATTTTTCCGAATTTTCTTAAAAAAGCAAGCCTTTTTAATTTATTTCCTTCTTTATCCTGCTTTGCATGACCAAGTTCATGCGAAATAATTGTAAAAGAAGCAAGTGATTTTTTATTGATTGTATTTGTTGAGAGAAATATTTTCCCTTTACTATAGGCATCTCCAGCATAGTTTGATATTTGAACAACCTTTAATTTTTCTTCAAAATGTTTCTTGTTCAACATATCAATATATTCTAGTGGTGATAAATCAGTTTGTGCAACAATTTTATCAATCGCTTTATATTTTTCTAAAAATCTTTCACCTGCATAATTTGCTATAGCAAGCAAAAAACATAGCAAAACTGCAACAGCAATGACCACAATTATTATAATCCATTCAGTCCCCATACATATTATTTTATAATATATCTTAATTATTTGCAAATAAAATATTAATTTTATGTTACTAAAACAACAGTAGTCCCTTTCGGTAATTCTGTCCCTTCTGGTGGTAATTGTCTTATTACATATTCTCCCGTCCCATCAAGTTCATACTCAAGTCCTAATTTTTTAAGTTCTACTGCAGCCTCAGTTAAACTTAATCCAACTAAATCTGGCATTACAACATATTCTACAACAACATTTTCATCTTGTTTTTTCTCCCCCAAATATTCAAACAACTTACTAAAAATAATTTTCCCATAAGGGGCAGCAACAATGCTTCCATAATATGCCCCTGCACTAGGCTCATCAACCATAATAAAAAGTATATATCTTGGATTATCAGCAGGATATGTGCCTATGAAACTTGAAATATATTTGCCTTGGTCAATTCCCCCAGTCTCTTTATATTTCTGTGCTGTTCCTGTTTTGCCTCCTACATTATACCCCTCTACGAAAGTATATTTACCAGTTTTATTTTCTGCAAACTCAAGCAAACTATTGATTATATTTGATGTTTCCGTGCTTACGAGTGATTGTTTTGTTGTTTGAGCATACTCTTTCACAACTTCGCCATTTTTATTAACTATAGAACTTAATATATGTGGAGAATTATAAGTCCCACCATTCACAATACTAGCAACAGCAGTGAGCAGTTGTATTGGCGTAAGTGCTATTGCGTGACCAAATCCCATTCTGGCAAGGTCAACATTCTTAACTGATGATTTATCCATTAAAAGTCCACTTTGTTCTCCTGCAACATCTATTCCTGTTTTTTGACCAAGACCGAACTTTTGCATATATTCATAAAATTTATCTTTACCAAGTCTTAAAGCAAGATCCATAAAGCAACAGTTACAAGAATTTGCAAATGCCTCTGTCAGTGTTTGTGAACCATGCCCTATCGTCTTCCAACATTTTATTTTTACTCCATCTATAATTCTATAACCTGGGCAATAAAATCTATCTTCTAAACTTACCACACCTTCTTCAAGTGCTGCTGCTAAAGTTAAAATTTTAAACGTAGAACCCGGTTCATATATATCTGTCGCAGGTTTGACCTTACTCTGATCAAATAATGCCTCAAGGTCATCTCTTGGAACTTCGTTTAAATCAAAACTAGGTTTGGTCGATAATGCCAAAATTTCACTTGTTTTCGCATCTAAAATAATTCCAGTAACACTTTTTGCTTTTTGTTCTTCCATTATTTGTTCTAGAGTTTGTTCAACAATAAGTTGCATTTTGCTATCTATTGTCAGATTTATATCATCGCCTTCAATCGCTGAAATATAATAACGCAGTGCACCACCAATTTCTTTACCTTGCAAATCGCTCTGAACATAACTATATCCATCAGTTCCCTTCAAATAATCGTTATAATATGCCTCTACCCCCGTTTGACCAACATTATCAATACTTGTAAAACCTAAAACTTGCGACAGTAAATTGCCATAAGTATAATACCTATTTGAATTCTCTGCCAAATATACACCATCTAATTTCTCATTATATATCTTTTCTGCTATCTCACCTTCAACTTGCATTTTTATTAATACTTCACTTACATTCTTTTTAGAAATTTTCTCATAAACATCTTTAAATTCTAAATCTAAAAAATTTGATAATACATAAGCAACTTTTGAATGCTCGGTAACTTCTCTTGCCCTAACATATACATTATAAGTTGTATAACTCACTGCCAAAGTTGAACCTGTTCTATCATAAATAGAACCACGTGGTGCAACAATTGAAAGTTCTCTCGTCCATTGATCTGTTGCTTTGGCTTGCAAAGACCCACCGTTTATAATTTGTATAACAAAAAGTCGAACAACTAGTGAACAAAAAATAAAGGATATTACCAATAAAACTGCTAATATCCTTTTTTTTAATGAAAATAATGTAAATGCTTTTTGCAATCTTAGCCTCCAAATAGGCCTGCTATGAAATTACAAAATCTATCAAACCAATTTGATTGCTCATCAATAACATTTGGTCGTTGATTCTCAACTGGAATAGTTTCAAAAAGATTTTCCATATTTTCTGCATTAGTTGCATCTAAATTATGCAAATTATTTAGATAGGTAATCAAATTCATATTATATTCTGTTGTTATTTCTGAAATCTGACCATTAAGTGAATCAAGTGTTGTTATATTTACAATTCCCCAAACTCCAAAAATTGCAAACAAAATTGACAGAATAATCATCTTAAACTTGCTTTTTTTAGGTTTTACAGAACTGCTATCATCTTGATCCTCTCGTTCTATCTTAAAAATCTTTTTTCTTTGTTCATCAGTTAGAGTTTCAATAAAATCATAGTTAGGCGTTTCCACTACTAAAGAATCTTTACTTTCTGGCTCTTTCTCGATATTAAAGTTATCGTAGTCTTGTTTTTCTTTTTCTTGGATAATATCATTATCTTCTTCTAATTTCTCTTTAGGAAAAGCACTCGCAGAGAATATATTAATAGTTTTATCTTGTTTTTGAAGTTGCTTTATTGTATGTTCTTGCTTATGCTCTATAAACTTTTGTTCAATTACTTCTTTTTGCTCTTTTTCAATTTCAGCAAGTAAAGAATTCTTCTCCATAATATACTCCCCTCCTTCTTTATTTATTCGTAAATTATAAATAATAAAATTATTTTTAAAATAATATTTTTATTTATTATTTATTTATTTTATTTTTTATTAAATAAAATTAAATTAATATTTAATTATATAAAAATTAAATTAATATTTTTTTTAATTAATATTTTTTTAATTAATATTTTTTTAATTATTTATTTCAATATTTTAAAGCAATATTATCACAATTTTTCAACAATTCTTAATTTTGCACTGCTACTTCTTGAATTTTGATTTAATTCTTCTTCTGTTGCAACTATTGGTTTTCTATTAATAAGTTTTACACTTTCTTTATGACCACAAATACATACTGGCGTTTTAGGTGGACAAATACAACCAGTTGAAGCAAGTTTAAAAACATTTTTAACTATTCTATCTTCTAAACTATGAAATGTAAGAATTGCCATTCTACCCTTTGGCGATAACATTTGTATAAATTCTTCTAATAAATCATCTAACCTGTCAAGTTCACCATTCACTTCAATTCTTATGGCCTGAAATGTTTTCTTTGAAACACCTCCTTTGCCATAAATAATTTTCTTAGGAAAACTTTGCTCTATAATATCTTTCAATTCAAAAGTTGTTTCGATAGGTTTTAATTCTCTTGCTTTGCAAATATTTTCTACAATTCTTTTTGCATTATCTTCCTCACCATATTTATAAAGAATTTTAATTAATTCTTCTCTAGAATAATTATTAACAACATAATAAGCATCAAGTTTTTGTTCTTTATCCATTCGCATATCTAATCTGCCATTATGCAAAAAACTAAAACCTCGCTCTCCATTATCTATCTGATATGAACTTACACCCAAATCAATCAAAACACCATCTATATTTTCTATTCCTAATTCTTTTAAAATTTTAGGTGCTTCTTTATAATTTGAATGAATAATGGTTATATTTTTATTCTCTGAAAATTTTTGTTTGCAAAAATTTACTGCTTCCAAATCTCTATCAAAGCCATATAGATGCCCTTTAGGAGAAAGTTTTTCAAGTATTTTACTTGAATGACCACCTCCCCCAATAGTGCAATCAACATATATACCATCTGGTTTAATGTCTAATCCATCTATGACTTCGTTTAACATAACCGGCAAATGTTTAAATTCCATAATATCCTCTTTAGTTATGCTTGCGCTTGTTCATATTGCTTAATAAGTTCAAACACATTTGCAAAGTCTATATTTTTATAATTATTTTCATCAAAATAATTTTCATATCCTTCTTGACTTTCAATAAATTCTATAGCATCAGCATAAGTATTTTTTAATTTTGACATTAAATTTATAAATGCCCCATTAAATAATCCTATTTCTTGCAATCCTTCTTCAGAATTTTCTGTTCTATATGCGTTTTGTTGCATACTTGTAAATAAATTTGCAAGAACTGTCTTATCTAAATCTTTCAATGTATTTCCATCTTGATAAATTTTATTTAATTTAATAAAATTCTTAAATACATTGCAAATTTCTTGAGTCTGATCTTCCTTTTCCCCTTCTTTTAAAGTAATAGAAGAAATATCAATATTACTCATTGCTGGTGATGTCAAATTATCAAGAATTTCTTTAACGTTATTGATAAGATTTTGTTTAAATACATTTGTAGATTTAGCATATAAAATAGGTTTTAATATAACATCAACATCTTCATCAGTTAAGTTATTTAAAAGTTTATCTATGTCCCCTGATAATGCTATTTCAAGATATGTTTGATTATCAACACTTTTTTCGTTCAAAGATATAATCATTTCAGTTATATACTTATAATCGTCTTTCCAATCTTGATAGGTTGTTAAATTTGAAAAATCTACAATATCATTTGATAAACTACTTAAATTCTCATTAATTATTGATTTTATTGGTTCTATTTGTTGAAGTGGTAATAAAATTTTGCTAAGTAAATCATCATTTCCTTCTATCGAAAGAAGTGATGCAAGATTTGTCATCATAGTTGTGCTATCACCACTAGATGATATTATATCGTAAAGATTGCTATCTCGAAGTTCAGTCAAACTTGGTGCAATAAATTCAAACATTTGCTTATAATTTTTTATTTCTACTGTTTGCCCAAGTGAATCATAAATGGTTTCTTGAGGAAGAGATATATTATTGTCAGTTAAATATTTATCAAAAATAGATTGACCTTGAGCATTTTTAAATAATTTTATACTTCTTACTTCATCAATTAAAGAACCTGTGCTTGTTAAAATTTCATTTATATTATAATTTGCTTGTTTATCAAGCAAAATTGTTGCATCACTAAGTAAAGTATTTAAATCAATTTGATTTGAAATTTTTGAATAATCATTAACAATATTTACTAAAGATGAAGAAAGGCCTGTCCAATCTTGTTCTGTCCAAGAACTTGTATCTACATCTATTTTATCACTTCCTTCAAGGATTTCATCAACTCCACGTTGAACTATTGGTTCTATTCCATCACGAATCAAATTAACCTTTAAAAGTGAATTGATAGATTGTTCAAATTTTTCACTATTTTGCTCGTTTGTTAAAACATTCAAAACATTTTCTATTGATTTATCCTCTAACGAAATTATTTGGTCAATTATACCATTTTGCCCTAAAGTTTTAAATGTTGCAAAAATTTGATTAATATCATTTGTAAAATAAATTTGATATCCTTTTTCTTCATCTTCATGAAGTGCTAAATTCTTACCAATTTCATTAATTACATCTGAATATTCTTGAAATGATTGATTATCTGAAATAAATGGATAATTTTCATAATTTACTAAAATATCAGCCACCAAATCACAAACAACTGTTTTAAACAAGCCATTATCTACAACATTATTTATATTTATTTCAACCTTATCATAATCTATATTTGAAAATTTCAAGTTATCTTCTTTTGAAACTTGAAGTGCAAAATCTGCTATTTTATAATAATCTTCAAGTTCTTGTCTTATATAAATATTTTCATTTTCTATTTGAAATTTTGATAAATAATCAAATGTAGCATTATCAAGCCCAAAAATTCCACAAATTTTTGTAAGCATATTATCTTCAAAACCTCTAATTACTTGCACAACTTGATCAGGAACATATTCACCTAAAATTCCATTTTCACCAGATTTATCACCATTATCAACTTGTTCTTCTGAATATGTGGCAACTGATTCGATAATATAAGTATCTGAATAAGTATAAGTATTTAAAACCCCTATTAATCCTGCAAGAGGCATAAATGCAAACAATGTAATTACAAAAGTTTTTGCAAGACCAACAAGCCCTCCAAATAATCTATGTTTTTTCTCTCCCTCTTTTGTCTTGAAAAAGAAACATGCAAAAATTCTATAAATAATATAAATTACAATCTCAACAGCAATCGTTAATAAAATAAATACGATGGTGTTTGCAACTGCACTAGGAAGATTTGCAAAAAATGCTTCTAAATTAGGATTATTATTTATTATATTTGCAATATCTGGATTTTCTTTAATTGCAATCACAATCATTTGTCCTAATGATGTTGTTTGACCATTATAATCAATATTAATACCCATAATTGCATTTGTTACAACTGGCGTTATAAAGAATGCAATTATTGCACCTACTATAGAAATAACAAGATTTGCAGTTGACTTTTTTAGTCCTCTCCAAAAACCTACAAAAAAGCCTGAAACTAAAATAACCACAAATACTAGCGAAACAATTAAAGCAACTATTGTTGAACTCATATTTTCTCCTTTTCTATATGATACCATTTTTTATATATCTTTTTCAATAAAAATTTTAAATATTATAAAAAATCTTATTTATCTTCTTATCTATTTTTGACATAAAACTGCGATTTCAAACTTTTTTCATTTTTGATACTAAAAATCTTTATAACTCTTATTGCCTACATTAAAATATCAATGTTATATTTCTATAACAAAGTGCTATTTTTGTCAAAAATTGTTTGTCAAAATCATTGACAAATATTTTTAAAAGGACTAACATATATTACGAACAACCACTATATATACCAATATGATTGCAAAATCATACAATATATAGTATAAGTATTCAAAACCGATAGAGGAGGAAATTATGGTAAAGAATATTTTAAAAAGAGATGGAAGACTTGTAAGTTTTGACAATTCTAAAATCGAAAATGCTATTTGCAAAGCAATGAATGCTGTTGGAGATAGAGAATTTAAAACAGCACACAAACTTGCAACTATGGTTGAAGAAGAAATTGATAAGGAGTTTTCTGATAAAACACCTACTGTTGAAAACATTCAAGATATTGTAGAAAAAGTTTTAATGAAAAAAGGACATGCTGATGTTGCAAAAGCATATATTCTTTATCGAGATAAAAGAAGCAGAGTAAGAGAAATGAACTCTTCTCTTATGAAAACATTTGATAAAATCAATAATAGCGATTCAAAAGATGTTGACCTTAAAAGAGAAAACGCAAACATTGATGGAGATACTCCTATGGGTGTTATGCTAAAATTTGGTTCAGAAAGTGCGAAAAATTATTTTACAAATGCAATTATATCACCAGAGCAAGCAAAAGCACATCAATCTGGAGATATACATATCCATGACTTTGATTTTTATACACTCACTGAAACTTGTTGTCAAATTGATGTTGAAAAATTGTTTAAAGGTGGTTTTCATACAGGACATGGTTTTGTCCGTGAACCTAATGATATCAGAACTTATGCTGCACTTGTTTGTATTGCTATACAATCAAACCAAAATGACCAGCACGGTGGTCAAAGTGTGCCTAACTTTGACTATGGTTGTGCACCTGGAGTTATGAAAACTTTCAAAAAAATATACAGAACAAACTTTGCTAAAGCCTATGACCTTAAAGAAGCAGGCACATTAAGTGAAGAACAAGTTAAAGATATAATAAAAAATATTGAAAAAGAAAAGGGACTATACCCTACACTTTCAGGAAATCCTGAATATGATAAAGCAGAAAAAGAGGCTTTTAAAGATTATATTAAAGATGAAAATCTTTATAACAAAATCAAAGATTATACAACAAAAATTACTATTCAAGAGACTGATGAGGCAACACACCAAGCAATGGAAGCACTCGTTCATAACCTTAATACAATGCATTCACGTGCAGGAGCCCAAGTTCCTTTCTCATCTTTAAACTTTGGAACTGATACTTCTGCAGAAGGAAGAATGGTTGTCAAGAATTTCTTAAGAGCAACTGAAGAAGGTCTTGGTAATGGAGAAACTCCAATCTTCCCTATTTCAATCTTTAAAGTGAAAGAAGGTGTAAACTATAATCCAGAAGATCCTAACTATGATCTTTTCAAACTTGCCATTAAATGCTCTGCAAAAAGAATGTTTCCTAACTTCTCTTTTATAGATGCTCCATACAACCTTCAATATTATAAAAAAGGTCATCCAGAAACAGAAGTCGCTTATATGGGATGTAGAACAAGAGTTATGGGTAATGTTTATGACCCTTCTAGAGAAATCACTTATGGCAGAGGCAACCTTTCTTTCACTTCAATAAATCTTCCTCGTCTTGCTATTGAGGCAAAAGGAGATTTAAAGAAATTCTATAAGGACCTTGATGAAAAATTAGACCTTGTTACAGAACAACTTCTTGATAGATTTAAAATTCAACAATCAAAGCATGTCTATAACTATCCTTTCTTAATGGGACAAGGTGTTTGGATTGATTCTGAAAAACTTGGCAGATATGACAGTGTTGCAGAAGTTTTAAAACATGGGACTTTAACTTATGGGTTTATCGGTCTTGCAGAAACATTGGTTGCTTTGACTGGAAAACATCATGGAGAAAGCGAAAAATCTTGGAAACTTGGATATGAAATTGTTAAACATATGCGTGATTACGCTGATAAAATGTCAGATAAATATAAACTTAACTTTTCAGTAATTGCTACACCTGCTGAAGGATTAAGTGGAAGATTTGTCAAGATAGACAAACAAAAATATGGAGAAATCAAAGGAATAACTGATAGAGAGTATTACACAAACAGTTTCCACATCCCTGTTTACTATCCAATAAGTGCAGAAAAGAAAATCGACCTTGAAGCACCTTTCCATGAATTATGTAATGGTGGACATATTACTTATGTTGAACTTGACGGAGACACTACAAACAACCTTGATGCTTTTGAACTTATTATAAGACATATGAAAGAAAAAGGTATTGGTTATGGTGCAATCAATCACCCTATTGATAGAGACCCTGTTTGTGGATACAACGGAATAATCGGAGATTTCTGCCCACATTGCGGAAGACAAGAGACTGATGGTCAAGGAAACTTTGAAAGAATAAGAAGAATCACTGGATATCTTGTTGGAACTCTTGATAGATTTAATAATGGTAAACGTGCAGAAGAGCATGATAGAGTAAAACATGGTATAGATGAACCTATCCCAAATAGAAAATAATTAAAAAATAAATAACATAATGTTTTTAAATTTAAGCGAAAATTTCTATTTTCGCTTAAATTATCTAAAAGAGAGATTAACTATGGCTAAATTAAGAATTTCAGGTATTGTAAATGACTCAATTGTAGATGGTCCAGGACTGAGATATACAATTTTTACACAAGGTTGCCCTCATAATTGTCCAGGTTGTCATAATCCTCAAACACATGACTATAAAGGTGGACGAAAAATGTCTATCAAAAAAATAGAAAAAGAAATAAAGGATAACCCACTTCTTTATGGAGTAACCTTCTCTGGTGGCGAACCTTTTATTCAAGCAAAATTACTTCTTCCTATAGCAAAATATGTCAAAGAACAAGGGCTTGAACTTGCAAGTTACACGGGTTTTTTATACGAAGAACTTATAAGTGGGAAAATACCCTATGCAAAAGAACTTCTATCATTTATTGATATATTAATAGATGGGAAATTTGTTTTGAGTCAAAAAAGTATGGATTTAAGATTTAAAGGTTCTCGTAATCAAAGAACAATAGATGTTCAAAAATCGCTTAAAGAAGGAAAAGTTGTTTTATCTTCAAACGAAAAATGGGTTTAATAATTAAAAAAAGTCCAAAGATATTTTGGACTTTTTTATTTACTATTTTTGCTATTTTTTACTTGTTTGCAATTTCTCTTAATTCTTCTGTTTCTTTTGCTATATCGAGTCTAGGGAATAAAATCTCAAGTTCTTTTAAATTTTCGCCATCAGTCAAACCTTTAAAGTTGTCGATATCCGAAAAATCATCATCTGGATTAAGACCTAAAGCATTCAATACTTTTGCCGTGCATATTGGTGCAAAAGATTGAAAAAGTTCTGTCCCTATTCTTATTGCTTCTAAAAGTTCTCTCATAACAACTTTCAATCTGTCGCCTGCATTCTCATCTTTTGCTATAGCCCAAGGTTGAACTTTTTGAATATAAGTATTCGCTTCAGTAAATATATCAAATACTGAGGTTACAGCCTTAGTTACATCAAAATTTTTCATATTTTCAAAAACTTCTTTAGCATATTTTAAAACATTATTTTTAAACTCTATATCATCATAAACAGTTGGTTCAATATATTCAGGAATTTCTGAATTAAAATATTTCTTAACCATACTAAAAGTTCTTGAAACAAGATTTCCATAATTATTTGATAAATCTGAATTAATTCTTGATAAAAATACATCAGTTGAATAGTTTCCGTCACTACCAAAAGGAATTTCTTTATACAAAATATATCTAACAGCATCAGCACTATATCTTGGAACTAAAACTCTAGGGTCAACACATTCTTTAACTCCACTTTCTTTGCTTTTAGAAAGTTTATCTCCCCCAAACAATATCCAACCATGTCCAAAAACACGTTTTGGAAGTGGAAGACCTAACGCCATCAACATAGCAGGCCAAACTATAGCGTGAAAACGAACAATTTCTTTTCCAATAACATGAACATCAGCAGGCCAAAATTTTTCAAACATAGATGTATCATTACTGCCATAACCTAAAGCCGTAATATAATTTGAAAGAGCATCAACCCAAACATAAACAGTATGTTTAGGGTCAAATTCTACAGGAACTCCCCACTTTACAGATGTTCTTGATACACATAAATCAGTAAGACCAGGTTTTATAAAATTATTAACCATTTCATTAACACGATTTTTAGGTAATAAAAATTCTGGATTATCTTCATATAATTTCAATAATTTATCGCTAAATTCTGATAATTTAAAGAAATATGCCTCTTCTTCTTGAAATTTTACTTCACGACCACAATCAGGACACTTTCCATCTACAAGTTGACTTTCTGTCCAAAATGCTTCACATGGAGTGCAATACCACCCCTTATATGAACCTTTATAAATATAACCTTTATTATAAAGTTCAGTAAATATCTTTTGAACTGCCTTCTCATGATAATCATCTGTTGTTCTTATAAACTTATCATAACTAATATTCAAAAGTTTCCATAATGACTTTGTATCATCGACAATTTCATCTAAATATTCTTTTTCGCTTTTATTTACTGCTTTGGCTGATTGTGTAATTTTTTGACCATGCTCATCTGTTCCAGTCAAATAAAAAACATCTTTACCTTGTTTTCTGTTAAATCTTGCAATAGCATCACAAACTATTGTTGTATAAGAATTCCCTAATGTTAATTTATTACTAGGATAATATATTGGTGTTGTTATATAAAATTTCTCTCTATTCTTTTCCATTTTAAATCTCCATTTAAGTTTTTAAAAATTTTATCACACGCATATTTTTTTGTCAATTATTTAACAAAATCTAAAAATATAACTCCTAATTAATTTAAAATAAAAAAATATCAAATATCGACATTTTTACAAAAAATTTTTCTTTACTTAAACAAAATAAAAATGATAATATAAAAAAGTGAAAAATAATCTAATCTTCATCTTAGGATTAATTATCCTTGTCGCAACAATTTGGATAATTACAAACATAGGTCTTAAGGTTGAATATGAAAGAATTTTAGAAAATGCTTCAATAATAAGTGGATTCCCTCCTTATTTACTTTTTAAAATCTTACACTAAAAATTAACAAAATTTATTTATAAATTTGCTTATATATTTCGAATTTTTAATCTAGGATATTTTGATTTATTGATTTTATAATAAAAATATGATATAATTTCACTACATTATGCGAGTTATTAATTTAGCATCTGGTAGCGATGGAAATATTACATATATTGAAGAAAACGACCAAAAAATACTTTTGGACGATGGTTTGTCATGTTCTGAAACAACTAAACGCCTTGAGCTTATCGGTGTTAAACCAAATGAGATTAATGCTTTAATTTTAACACATGAACATTCTGACCATACAAAAGGTGTTGATGTTTTTTCAAGCAAATACAATATTCCCGTTTATGCACATCAAGACGTATGGATTAATTTAGATGAAAAATTCAAAAAAGTTTCTCTGCAAAATAGAAGGATTTTTGATGGACAATTCTATTTTAAAGATCTGTTAATTACTCCAATAGAAGTCCCTCATGATGTAAAGTGTTTTGGTTTTAGTTTCAGTAATAATAATAGCAAAATCAGTGTAGTAACAGATCTAGGTCATTTGAATGACAAAATTTTATATTCTATGAAAGGAAGTTCTTTAGTTTATCTTGAAGCAAATTATGATAGAAATATGCTATATAACGGAACAAAATATCCTCTTTCTCTCAAAAGAAGAATTGACGGACCAAATGGTCATCTTTCTAATATGAATAGTGCAGATGCTATTGAATTTTTAAGTTTTACAGGAACTAAACAGATTGTTTTATCTCATTTAAGCAAAGAAAATAACACCCCTACTCTTGCATACACTTCTATTTGTCAAAAAATTGAAACAAAAGGAATACGAGAAGGTTTGGATCTTAGAATTGATGTTGCAAAACCTACACCAGGTGTATATTTTAAATTAAAATGACTTTTTATGTTTATAAATTGCATTAAATTTATAAATTTTTGAACATAAATTCGTGGTTCTTTTATATAATAAAGAACCTTTTTTTTATTTATTATTGAAATTATATAATAAATGTGATAAAATATAATTAACAATGGAGGTTTATTATGAATTCAATTCTTAATAACATGATTTTAAAACTTTATAATAGAACACTGGGGTCTTTTGCTGATTCAAAAACATCTAATAGAAATCTTTTACTAAACAAATGTTTCAAAAGTTTAGATGACATGATTACTGCCGAAGAATATCACCCAGAAAAGGCAAACAAAACATTAGAGGCAAGCGTCCCTGCTTTTATAAATAAAAAAGTAAGTTTTGATAAACTTGCATCTTATATTGCTGGAAATGATGACAAATCTTATATTTTATCTAAACTTAAAGAATTTGATAAATTTACAAATGATAAAGTTGCAGATTTATTACTATTGAATATAGACCTTTTAGCAACAGATAAAATTAATAAAGAAAATATTGCTCGTCTTGATGTTGCTATTGATACTTTACTTGACGAAGTTTCAGCAAATCAAGGACCTTTTGACTCTCCTATTTCATTAAAAAAATATTTAGATAACGTTACAAATTATCTAAAACAATGTGAAGTTTCAGACCCACAAAAACATTTAGAATACACAAATATTCTCAATTCTTTATTGAGCAAACTCACTTCAGAAGATATAAAAAATGTAGATGATCGAAATTGGCTTTCTATAAATGATGATTTTTCTGTAAACAAAACATCGGCTTTTTCAACACAAGATACTGAAAATTATAAATTAGAAGAAATTGTTCAAATTATATATAATAATATTCAAAATAATGATTTATTTGACAATAAAAATAAAAATTTCTTTAACGATTATCAATATATTTTAAATTTAATAAAAGATAATTATAATAATTTAATTGAGTTGATTGATGATGAAAAAGATATCAATAACAACTTATCAGAAAATCAAAAAGAATTTGTTTCTCTAGTTGCAACCACACTTCTTGCTCGTGAAATCTCATCTTCAAATCAAATAGATAAAGCAAATCTTTTATCAAACAACTTAAATTTATTTACAAAGAAAGCATTTGAAAAAGTTAAAGAAGAAATAGTAACATCTTCTTCTGATAATATGATTGATGTTATGGAAAATCTATTAAGAAAATCATTAAAAATTGCAAATAAAATAAACAATGAAAAATTTAATGAAAATATTCACGATTATGAAGATTTGTTACTTGCTATTCAAGGTCCTGTAAAAGAAGTTAAAACTATTATTCAAGAACCTGTTGTAAAAACAAAAGACTATAAACTAAAACCAAAATCAAAAAATAGATATGTTTCTGACGTTCTTGAAAAACTTGTGAAAATTATTTATGAAAAAGATAAAGTTTATTCAAAAGAACTTTCAAATCTACGAAAAATTGATCTTAATAAACGTTTAGTAAATGACAAAAAAGAACTTATTTCTGAATATGCTCAAAAATATTTGACTGAAGATGAAAAAGAATATCTTTCTCTTAAATATGGAACATCATTCCAATCTCAAAACAATATTTCAATTGATTTTTCAAATAAAGAACTTTTAAATAGAGTCATAAATAAAACAGAACAAGCAATTATTAATGAAAAAGCACAATTCGGAAATTTTCTTGGATTATTGAAAAAAGATATGATTTCTAGAATTTCAAAAGATATAATCACATCTTCAAACAAAAAGATGTTTATTGAGAAATTTAACAAATTATTAAAAGACAATACTTCAAAAGATGAAACATCAAAAGCCTTGACAAGCGTTATGGAAGAACTTTATGATCTTTCTTCTTCACTTGTTTTACCTGTAGTTAAAGATATAGAAATACCTTATACTTTCATAAATCCTAATGAAATCAAAAAAACAATTGTTGAAGATTCAAAACAAGAAACTCCTAAATATCCAAATCTTTTTAATATTGTAAAATTTTCTCAAAAACTTGATGAAGAATCTGCTAAAGAAGTTACTTTAAAACAACTGCAAGAACTTAAAAACGAAATAAGCAAAATGCAATCACCTTCTACAAATATATTAAGTAAAATTGAGTCTTTAATCGAAAAAATGGATAACCCTATTACTTCAAAACAAGAACGAGAAGATATAAAGAAAATGCTTAAAAACTTATCTTTAGAAATTAAAAAATCTAAGGAAGATTTTAATGGAAACAGGATTGAAATTGTTGACCAAATTACTAAACTCCCTGGAGTTCTTAATGCTATTAAATTTGAAAATCCTAAAAACTATCTTTTAAATATGATTGCAAAACTTAATGATAAAGACCTTTTACAACAATTTGAAACTGATTTAACACAACTTTCAATATCTAACAAAGATTATATTAAACAAAAATATAACAAGCAACTTCAAGAAAGTCTATCAAAAGAAGAAATTGAAGACTTTAATAGAAAATTTGATACTATTTCAATTATTTCTCAAAATGAAAAAAATAAAAAACATTTAAAAAATCATATTTCTGAAGAAATAGATGAATATGTTATGTCAAATCCTACACTAGATAAAGAAAAACAATATTTGCTTTACGAATTAAATAAAAAAGCAAAATTACTTATCGATTTTGGTTTTAAGGTTAAAAATCGTGATGATGAAAGTATTGCAAAACTTAAAGATACTATAAAAGATATGTTCAAATATGACAATAACATAATTGAAAGTTTATATAAAGAAATTGATAAAGATTTGCAAGATATAGAACTATCAAAAGTAAATTTACAAAATGTATATTTGATACAAAATATCAAAAACACACTCTTCAAATTAAATATAGATCCAGAAATTTCTAAAGAAATAATAGGAAAACTTAAAGAAGTTACATCTAATTTAGATAAAGAAGAAATCGCAAACTATTATAAACCTTTGTTTAAGAGCGAAAAAGATTTTGAAAAATTCCAAGATATGGTTCAAGAACTCAACATAGCAGAATTTGTTGATGCTGATTATGAAAGAGATTAATTTGAATGATTTTAATGATTTTATAACAAACAACATTAAAAATAAAAGACATGGTAAATCCATGTCTTTTATTTTAATAAATTTATACTAATAAAATAATGTTTAAATTATATTTTTAATATTTTTTATATTTATTTTTATATTTTATTATTTTATTTAATATTTTTTATTATTTTTTTTTAAATAAAATAATAATTAATTTTTATAATAATTATTTTTAATTTTAATATTTTTTTATATTATATTTTAATTAAGTAATTTCTTCAAATATTTTCCTGTCCAAGATTTATCATTATCTGCTACTTCTTCAGGAGTTCCAGTTGCAACAATCTCTCCACCACCACTACCACCTTCTGGCCCTAAATCAATTATATAATCGGCTGATTTTATAACATCAAGATTATGTTCAATAACGACAACAGTGTTCCCTGCTTCAACTAAACGATTAAGAATCGATATTAATTTTCTCACATCATACATATGAAGACCTGTCGTTGGCTCATCAAGAAGATAAATTGTTTTGCCTGTAGATTTTTTCGATAATTCTGTTGCAAGTTTAACCCTTTGGGCTTCTCCACCAGATAAAGTTGTCGCAGATTGTCCTAAAGTTATATAATCAAGTCCAACGTCGTGCAATGCTTGAACCTTATTCTTTATTGATGGTATATTTTCAAAAAACTTTAATGCTTCTTCTACCGTCATATCTAAAATATCTGATATATTTTTACCTTTATAGTGAACTTCTAGTGTTTCTCGGTTATATCTTTTTCCTTTGCAAACCTCACATGGAACCACTATATCAGGTAAAAAATACATTTCTATTTCTTTAACTCCTGCACCTTCACATGCATCACATCTTCCACCTTTAACATTAAAACTAAATCTTCCGGCTTTATACCCTCTTGTTTTAGCATCTGGTGTAGTTGCAAACAAATCCCTTATAAATGAAAACATTCCAACATAGGTTGCTGGATTTGAACGTGGTGTTCTTCCAATAGGAGATTGATCTATATTAATGACCTTGTCTAGTTCTTCGACATTTTCAATCTTATCAAAATTACCAAGTTCTAATCTACTATTATTAAGTTCATTTGATAAATAAGGATATATTATTTCGTTTAATAAAGATGATTTTCCACTGCCTGAAACACCTGTAATACATGTAAAAACTCCCAATGGAATATCCACATCAATATTTTTAAGATTATTTTCTTTTGCTCCCTTAACCTTTAAATACTTTTTTGGTTTTCTTCGATTTTTAGGAACTTCTATTTTTTCCTCACCCGTCAAAAATTTCGCTGTTATAGAATTTTTAGATTTTATTATGTCTTCATAAGTTCCATTTCCTACAATTTCACCACCATGAACACCAGCAAATGGACCTACATCTACAATCCAATCAGCAGACCTGATGGTATCTTCGTCATGTTCGACAACAACGAGCGTGTTTCCTAAATCTCTTAAGTTTTTTAAAGTTTGAATTAACCTATCGTTATCCCTTTGATGAAGCCCTATACTTGGTTCATCTAGTATATATAAAACTCCCGAAAGACCTGAACCTATTTGAGTTGCCAGTCTTATTCGTTGAGATTCACCACCAGACAATGTTTCTGCAGAACGAGATAATGTAAGATAATTTAGACCTACATCTGATAAAAATTTTATCCTTGATTTAATTTCTTTTAAAATACTTTCAGCAATTTCTGTCTTTTCTTTTGATAATTTTAAATCATCAAAATATGTTAAAAGTTCACCAACAGACATATCACAAATTTCAGCGATATTTTTTTCTTTGATTTTTACTGACAACGCACTTTCATTTAATCTTTTCCCTTTACATACTGGACAAGTAATTTCTCGAACAAATTTGCCTATTTCAAACCTTATAAAATCACTTTTGCTTTCTGCAAGTCTTCTTTTTAAATTATTTATAATTCCTTCAAAAGATAATGCTTTTTTGCCATTAAAATGTTCAAAAGTTTTATTTCTTGCTTCATTTTCATATAAATCAAGTCTTTCTCCATCATTTCCATATAACAAAATATCTAATTGTTTCCTTGGCAATTTATTTACAGGGCAATCTAAATCAATATTATATTTTTTTGATAATGCTAGAAAATATCTTTCAGCAAGTCCACCTCCATCTATTCTCCAGCCCGTAGCATTAAATGCACCCTGTCGTATTGACAAATCACCATCTTTTAAAATTAAGTTCTCTGAAACATCAGAATAAACACCAAGACCTGAACATTTTGGACATGCACCAAAAGGGGCATTAAATGAAAATAACCTTGGTGTAATTTCTTCAAGTGTCCAACCACAATAAGGACAAGAATAATTTGTGCTAAAAAGTTGTTCTTCGCCATCTTTATCTACAATAACAAGTCCTTCTGCCAGTTTAACTGCTGTTTCTATACTGTCAGTTAGTCTTGATATAATGTTTTCTTTTAAGACTATTCTATCAATAACAACCTTAATATCATGTTTTATATTTTTATCTAAAACAATTTCTTCATCAAGTGAATAAATGCTTCCATCAACTTGAACTCTTGCATAACCTGATTTTTTTAAACTTTCAAATTGTTTTGCAAAAGCACCCTTTTGACCTCTTACTATTGGTGCCATGATTGTAAGTTTGCTTCCAAGTGCAAATGTATTTATAACATCAACAATCTGATCGACTGTTTGTTGTGAAATTGGTTTATGACAATGTGGACAATATGGAACACCTACTCTTGCAAATAATAATCTTAAATAATCATATATTTCTGTAACAGTCCCAACAGTTGAACGAGGATTATGATTAGTTGTTTTTTGATCTATTGATATTGCAGGACTAAGACCATCAATCGACTCCACATCAGGTTTTTGTGCCTGACCTAAAAATTGACGAGCATATGAAGATAAACTTTCAATGTATCGTCTTTGTCCTTCAGCAAAAATAGTCCCAAAAGCCAAACTTGATTTTCCTGATCCACTTACACCAGTAAAAACAACAAGTTTATTTTTGGGAAATTCTAAATTTACATTTTTTAAATTATTTTCTTTTGCACCCTTAATAATTATTGTATCATTCATGCTTTTATTATACCACAAAATTTCAACATCTAACAATTATATTATTGTTAATTTTAATAAAAATACATACTAAAAAGCCCTATAATTAAAATGATAAGGCTTTTTATAATATTCAATTTTCTTTTATTGTTAAAATAAATATTTAAAATTATCTTAAGCACTAGATATAAATCAACTATTCATCAATAGGTAAATTTGGAAATTCAAAATAAGAATTTTGAACAAAACTAAACGAACTATCATGATTTGAAATATTAATTAAATATCCAAAATTATCAAATTTAACTATATTATCAGTTTTTTCATTTGTAAAATAATAAGCACCATCTTCAAAGGAATAGTTATAATTATAATCATTGAATATCGCATCGTAATACAATTTAGTATAATTTTGTGCTAAATTTAAATTATCATTATAATTAGTCTGATTTGTGATTTCTTCAAAAAATTGAGAAATATTCATTTTTTTATTGATAATATACTCATTTTTTAACTTATCATAAATTCTATAAATGTTTTCTGTATAAAATATTTGGTTGTTTATTTCAGCACTAGCATCTTTATATTCTATATAACCATCTTTTTCATTCAAATACAAAGTATTCCCCGAATCTTTAACTAAAATACTGTTTATATTGTCTATCATTCCCTTATAAAAAATTTCACTAAAAGATTGCTTATCATATACAAATACATTAAATTTATAACTTATATTTTTATAACTTATTTTTATTTCATACTCACCTTCTTGAGAAGAATTAAATTGACTTGCATCTAATACGAAATCTTCTATTTTTTCAACATGACCACTTTTATCTTCATAATAAACATCGATTGAATTTGTATTAAATTCATCACCTATCTCATAAAAAATTTGAACTTTACTTTGATTTACTGCTAATTGTTCTTGTTTACTTTTTAAACTATCTACAACAATCAGAGAAACTAATAATGCAATAATCAAAAATATTATTACACAAATAACAATTATCTTATTTTTTTTACTCATACATTTCTCCTTATAAAGAAAATTATAATATATTTATATAATTCTTTATAATTTTTTATTTTATCTCATTTTACTCAATCTTTTACGAAGTTCTTGAATTTGATTGCGAAGTTCAATTGCTCTTTCAAAATCAAGTGCCCCAGATGCCACTTTCATCATAGCAGTCAATTTTTCTATTTCAGCAGGGATTTCTTCTTTCTTCAATTTTTTATCATCAACCTTTTTAGTTATTTCTAATGTATTTTTTACATCTTTTATTATTGTTTTAGGTATTATATCATGTTCTTTATTAAATTTTTCCTGTAATTCTCTACGTTTTTTAGTAGTTTCTATGGCTTTTTTCATTGAGTCTGTTATCACATCAGCATACATTATTACTCTTCCATTAGAATTTCTTGCCGCTCTTCCAATCGTTTGAATTAATGCACCTTCACTACGCAAAAAACCTTCTTTATCTGCGTCCAATATACATACCAGTTCAACCTCTGGCATATCAAGCCCCTCTCTTAATAGATTTATTCCAACAAGCACATCAAATTCCCCTAGCCTTAATCCATTTACGATTTCAACTCTTTCCATAGTATCAATTTCAGAATGCATATACTTCGTTTTAAAATTGTGCTCTTGAAGATAAGTTGTTAAACTTTCTGCCATTTTCTTTGTAAGTGTTGTAACTAAAACTCTAGATTTTTTATCAATCGTTTTTTTAATTTCAACCATTAAGTCTTCAATCTGATTTTTTATAGGTTTTACTTCTATCAAAGGATCTAATAATCCAGTAGGTCTTATAAGTTGTTCAACAACTTGTCCTGCTTTTGAAAGTTCATACTGCGATGGTGTTGCTGAAACATACATCACTTGTCCAAGTTTTGAATTAAACTCATCAAAAGTCAGTGGTCTATTATCTTTAGCGGCAGGAAGTCTAAATCCAAAATCAACTAAAGATTGTTTTCTTGCCTTATCTCCATTATACATTGCTCGAATTTGTGGCAAAGTCATATGACTTTCATCAATAATAGTTAAAAATCCTTTTGGAAAATAATCTATTAGTGTATAAGGAGGCTCACCTGGCTTACGTCCATCAAAATAACGAGAATAATTTTCAATACCACTGCAATACCCCACTTCTCTCATCATCTCAATGTCGTAAGAAACTCTCTGTCCGATTCTTTCAGCCTCAATCAACTTTCCACAATCTTCAAACTCTTTTATCGCAATTTTTCTGTCTTCTTCAATTTGATTGAGTGCTGTTTCCATTTTATTCCTACCTACTGCATAATGAGTTGCGGGATAAATGGCAACATATTTTAATTCATTAATTAAATTTCCACTTACAGGTTCAAAATTATATATTTTTTCAATTTCATCTCCAAAGAACAAAACCCTTATAGCCATTTCTGATTGGTTTGCTGGGAATATGTCCAAAGTATCACCTTTCACTCTAAATGTAGAACGCTTAAAATCTATATCGTTTCTCATATATTGAATATCAATTAATCTTGATATAACTTCATCTCGGTCAATCAAATCTCCTTCTCTTAAAGAAATATGAAGATTATAGTATTCATCAGGGTTCCCTAACCCATAAATACAAGAAACAGATGCAACAATAATAACATCATCTCTTTCTAAAATTGAAGAAGTAGCACTTGAACGAAGTTTGTCAATTTCATCATTAATTGCCATATCTTTTTCAATATAAGTATCTGTTGAAACAATATATGCTTCTGGTTGATAATAATCATAGTATGAAACAAAATATTCTACTCGATTATGTGGGAAAAATTCTCGAAATTCATTACATAATTGTGCTGCAAGTGTTTTATTATGAGCAATAACAAGAGTTGGCTTATTCATTTTCTGTATAACGTTTGCCATAGTAAATGTTTTGCCACTTCCAGTAACCCCTAATAAAACTTGTTCCTTTAATCCCTCTGAAAAACCTTCAACCAGTTTATCTATTGCCTGTGGTTGATCCCCTGAAGGCTTGTATTTTGAAACTAAATCAAACATCTTTTCTCCTATTTTTATTCTTCAACATAAACATCTTCACAATGAAACTTTATACCATTCTTGTTCATTTTATAGGCTTCTCTTTGAAATTTAACCATGTCAGAAGGAAGATTATTTTCATCTACCCATATTAATTCACTTGCCTTATCTGGTTCATTAATTTTGATTTTCCCCTTATATTTTTTAAATTCAAAATACACATCATAATAAGGTCCATGAATTTTACTCCTTCTCATATCAACAAAACTATCAATAATGTCTGTTTTATCAACATCAATATCAAGTTCTTCTTTCGCTTCCCTAGTTACAGCCTCATAACAATTCTCTCCGACATCAATATGACCTGCAGGAAATGCTAAAAATCCATTATATTGAACCGTCCCATTTCTTCTTTGCAATAAAACTTTACCATCTTTTTTTAATATAATATATACACAAGAAGCAAATTTTTCGTTATCCATAAAAATCTCCAAATAATAATACATATTGATTATATCATAAATAACAAAAAAGAAAAAATATTTTATTTAAAAATTGCTTTTAAAATAATTCCAAAGACAAAACTGACTGTTGCTAAAAACATACTTCTCAAAACTAACATGAATAATGCCTTCTTCTGTTTTTTGGAATCTGCCAGATAAGTTTGTCCTTTCTTTTTTAATTTAACACAATAATAATATCCATTTTTACTATCGGAAACAACAAAATCTATATAATTTTGCAGAGAAAGACTAGCCATAATCTCATCAATCTCACTGACAGATAAAACCATTTTATTACAAATTTGTTTTGCTATTTCATGTGGAGAAACAAGATATGTCTTTTTATTCGCACATACCTTACACAAATATTTCAAAACTAACTTTTCTTTCCTATCTGGCATTTTTCTCCTTAAAACTATTATTACCTAGTATGTGCATTTTAATTAAATGTATAAAGATGAATATAAAACAAAAAATATAATAAATGCTTGATATAAAATCAAAATTGGTTTTAAAAATATTGATTAAAGAATGTCCTAATGGCTCTTATAATATTGTTGATGCAAAGGACATTATCTCTGCCTTGCCTAATAAGTATAAATTAGATTTAGATGGACTTGAAAATATTCTTATATATCTTGAACGACAAGAATTTATTTCAATCAAATATGACGATGATGAAGTATATTGCTTGTGTGTTCTACCTTATGGTAACGAAATTCTAGAATCAGAAGCGAATCAAAAAAGAGAGGATAAAAAATCCTCTCATCTTTGGTTATATTTAATCTTAAATACTATAACTTCTTTCTTAGCGGGGTTTCTTGGAGTAATGCTTGCAAGTATTCTAAACCTTCACTAAATATTCTTTGCATAGAATGTTTTTCCATGCTATAAATACCATCTTTCCCAACAACAAGGGAATCTAGGAGTTTGCAACCCGAAAAGTTGAAAACTCCTTTTAATTTGTTGTAAGAAATTTCATCTTGAGTTGATGCTTTGCAACTTCCTTCTGGATGATTATGAACAAGAAATACTGCTTTAACTTTATAGGTGGAAATATAAAGTGCAATATCTCTTAATTCAATGCCAACCATATCTAAAGTTCCTTTTGCAAACCTTCGACCTTTGACCACTTCGCCAGAAGCATTTACGCCAAAAAGATATAATTCTTCTTCCTTGCGATAGCGAAGTAATTGTTCAATGTAATCATAAAATTCACCTAAGGTTTTAAGACAATCAACATTGTTTACTTTTTGTAATGTATAGTAATATAAAACTTCAAGAATAAGATGGAGTTTTTGAGAGGATGTTTTTCCCATCCCCTCAACTTCCATTAAATCTTCAATGGATGCTTCAAGAATAGTTGCTGTATTATTAAATCTATTTAGAAGTCTATGTGCTAAAGGATTAACATCACCTCTAGGGAATATGTAGAAAAGTATAAATTCAAGAGCCTGAATATCACTAAGGTTATCAAGACCAACTTTAGAAACAGTTTCAATCAGTCTTTTTCTATGCCCTTCATGAATGTTATTATTAATCATTTTACTTCCTAGCTCCTGGTTCTTTCTGAGCATAATTGCCAAGACTGATAATTTTTTTAACTAAATCATCTATATCATCTGTAATATCATCAATTTTATTCTCGTGAAGATCACTATATATAGGAGATTCTATTGTTCCATCTGGTAAAATCATTTGGATAAATTTAGGTTCTTCCCACGCAAAAGTATGATTAACATTATTTATTCTAATACATCCTACACTACCTCTACCAGTAGCACCAGTCATTCCATCTATTCCATCTTTTGATAAAGAACATTCTGTTATTTGAGTTTTTGCAACTATATTCTCTTTAATTTCTTCTGATAGGCCATATATTTTACCCTTATAACCTTTTTCTCCACCATTGCCAGGTTCAAACTGTTGCTGCATATTATTGTTATTTTCATAATCTAAATCACCATTCCCCATGATATCATCAACTCTAAAAGATGCTCCGCCTGCACCACCATTTCCACCATTTCCGGTAATCAATAAACCATGATCTGAAAATTGTAATTTAGACATTTCATTAGATGATGATACTATATAAATATTACCTCCTGATGTTCCATCTGCACCATCATAACCAGTCCTATTATAACTATTTCCATTTACACCAATTTGATATTTCGTAATTTTTTCTTCTCCTTCATCGTTAGTGATTTTATCTTCTTTAACTCCTGTTTCCCCATCAATAGATTTAATAATACCATAATTTTTACCATTTATTAAACTATCTATTTCATTAAATAAGATTAAATCAGAGGATACATTACCTTCTCCAGTTTGATTATTTGTATTGTTTATAGCCATATAAATATCAATTCCATCAATTTTAATATTATTGTTATACTCAACTGAACTACCATTCTCAGATTGAACCGTGCCACTTGAATTATTTATAATTGTCGCTTTATTATTGGAAGTAACATAATTAACAATAGAGCCATATAATGAAATATTTTTCAAATTTAAATAATCAACCTTACCTGATATAAAACTGGTATTGTCATAGGTTTCACTTAATAAAGATAAATCCTTTATAAATTTATTTTCTTTTCCACCAACATTATTGAATAATGAATAATCAATATATGAAATATAATACTTATTACCAATAATATTAATATTCTCATTTTGATTAAAACCAGAAGAATTTAATGAAATATCATTCCTTAATACTATTGAATATGGAGTTATTGTAGAGTCAACAACTATTTTTGAATTTTCACTATATGCTTCAACTTTATTATAACTAACGTTTATTTCTGAATATGATGAATGTGAATTTGAATTTAATATAATAGAAAATGATAGATCATCGTTAACTTGATAAACAAAAGAATTTTTAGAGTTTTGTGCAGGAATAAAATCAAAATCTTCGTAACTATCAACAGATGTTGATAAACTTTTATTATTAACATAATACTTTGGTAATTTAAATGAATTCCATTCATAAACCGCTGTTCCTATTGAAGTATAAATAGTTCTATTGTCTTCATCATCATCTTTACCTTCATAATAATTGTATTCATATTTATACAAAACTTGATAATCATTGTTTTTAATAAATATAGAATTTGTTCCCAAAGCATCTACCAAATTATTAATTTCTTCTAATAATTGAGTATTATTAGAAAAAATTTCATAATTAGATATTTCAGAAAACTTAATATATCTTGCATTATTATTCATAGGTGAAAGATAAATTTTATCATCCTCTTTTAATTGTTCTTCAGTAATATTTCTACCATAAGATGTTCTAGTTCCTCCATCTTCTGTTTCAATCTCTTCTATTATCGCATCTTTTCCTTCAAAGAAAATTTTATACTCTACCTTCCCATTTTGATAAACAACTTTACTAAAAACATCTTTATTTTGTTCATCTTGATAATTATATAGAATATATTTTTCTCCATTTTGATTTTCACCACTAGATATCATTAACTTTAACAATACAACAAGTTTGTCATCATTAATCAATTTTTCTTCATAACCACGAACAAGTTCTCCTAAATTTAATGGTTCAAGATTTAGTGTACCTGAATCTGAATTTATGTTATTCTCAACATATAGTATATTATTATTTGGTGTTTTCAATATAATATTTACATAACCAGAATCATCTTTATCCATTGTATAAGTTGAATAATAAATTACATTTATATTAGCATTCCCAGTAATCGTTTGATTTATTGGTTTTTGATAATCTGAAATAAATGCATCTTCAATTTCTACAATTTCAGATTTATCACTATCTTTTATGCTTATCTTATATGCAGCATTTCCAGTAAATTCTTTCTTAATGTATGCATTTTCTATTTCAAAATCAGCCGAAACAGAAAGTTCAAAGGATATTTTACCCCAATATATTATTATATCATTTAAAGTATATTTAGTTAATTCGGAATAATTCCCACTAAAAGTTACATGAGCAGAACCTTCATTTCCAACAACTGAAATTGTAGTATTTTTATTTGTGTTCCAGTCAAAATTAATTAAACTATAATTAATAATCACACTTCCAATTTTCTGCTTATCTTTATTCAATATATCAATCTCTTTATTGTAATTTGAATTTAAATATTTTACATCTAAAGAATCATCAAAATTATTTGTGATATATGTAAGGTTTGCAAAATATCCTAAAATATCTTCTTGAATTTCCTCTACTCCTGAATTAGTATTAATCAGAATAATTTGATTATTTGATGTTTGAATATTAAATTTATAACCTTTAATAGTAATAGTTGAATTTTTATATTGTAATAAATCCTTATCTTTATCATAACCCAAAATTACATTTTGACCATCTAAAATTAAAGTATCTTGATCAAATGGTCCCAAATTAATAGTAAACTTATGTTCATCACTTGTAATTTCTGTTGCATCATCATTTAAATCTTTTATACCAATACAACTTGAAAGTGAAACATCTTTTGTCTCTTGATCATTTTTAATACGAGCAACAAAGTTTGATAAAATATAATTTTTTAATTGTGTTTTAAGAATTTCCAAATCACTAGATGATACATCTATATTAATAAACTTAAACACAAGTTCGTTATCTATAATTGAAATATTAAATGTATAAGGTGTATTATTATAGTTAATTATCAATTGATTTTTATCACCTAAAGTCCATTCCCCATTTTCATCTGATGTAAATATAAATTCAGCAATATTATTCTCTTGACCATCATTATAAATAATTAAATAACTTTGTTGTTTTGTTAATTTATTTGATAGACTTATACTAAAACTACTATTATAGTGAACATTATTAATGCTAGAAGACAAACTAACATTAACATTAATTTTTTCACCATAAGTCAAAGATTCATTTTTTGATTCATTAGGTTTACTTATTTGATTTTCACCTTCTCCATTCTCTGAGAAATTTTCAATAAGTTTATCCTCTAAAGTTTCTTGTTTTAAACGAATATAATAAGTTTTATTAGAAAATTGATTTTCAATTAAATTTCTAACATTTTTTGTAAATCCACTATTATCATCTTTATCATTTGATCCCCATAATGTAGTTCCAACCACAAATGATGTTTTATTTACATCTACAGTTTCACCAGAATATGTGTTGAATAATTGAGCATTTGGTATATAAATTAAAGTATTAGGATCTTTATTATCATAAGCTAAATAAATATAATCTTCATTATCATCCTCTTTTGGTGCTAAACTATCATCACTATAATATTTTTTTGATAATTTAACTACGTTATAATATGTTTTACTACCCAATTCATTCGAATATGAAATTTGGTAACCTGAAAGATTTTCTACCAATGGATTAGAGAAATAAATACCTATAGAAGATTCGTCAACATATACATAATCAAATTTACTAGTATCAAAATTTATACTTTCAGAAAAATCTAGAGAAATATTAAAGCTCAAGTATCCATTTATTTCTGAATTACTATAAATAGTGTAATCAACTTTAATCTTCTTATTATCAATTTTGGTTACATTATCTATTCTTACGTCTGTTTCAACACCCTTTTCATCATCCATATTGGTTCTTATTTGAGCTGTTAAATTATACAATTTAGTATTACTAAAGTATGCCATTTCTACTTCTAATGATCCAGAATACATGTATATACCAGCATTAAAAATATCGTTAACATTATTATCTTCTGCAATATAGAATCTTTGATCTCCAACTTGTATAGTTCTTGCTTCTCCAGTCTTTTGACTTCTTACAACTTGTTTTATTGAAATCCCAGAATTTAACTTCATAGTTTCATTAACAACAATATTATTATCACTATAAACGCTTGAAACCCCTATTCTGTTATCTCCATTTTCAGATTTTTCAATTTTATCAAAATAATCTGATGCCGAATCTGTATAAGATGTAGAATAATTCTCTTTAATTAATAATTCGTCTGACGTATCCGTACTAGAGAATACCTTCTCTGATTCAAGTTTTTCTTCATTTACATTCCCTTGAAGACCAGCTCCAGAATAATAAGGCAAATGTTCGTAATATCCCAAAAGTTCTCCTTGAACTTCTAAATTTACACTTAAGTAGAAAGATAGTGGTAATCCTAACTCACCAAATGAAGTTACTATCAATTCTGGTGAAGAATTATCATTTCCTGTCATTGTTCCTTTTTGGCTTGTTATTTCACCTAAATTTGGCTTCTTTGGCGAAATGTGTATATTTAATTTCTTGTAATGAGCTTCTCCCCACCAATAAACTAGAGCACTATATATTTTAACATATCTCCCTATAGTTGAATAATCTTTAGTAGTACAATCCTGCTTGATATCCTCCCAATCCCAACAATTTAATAAAGTATTTTCACTTACTGCAGAACCATTATTATTAATTGTTGAATTATCTGAAGAATTTGTTAATCTTACTTGACTATTTTTTATTGAACTATTTTCTCCATTCAAATAACCAATACCATAAGCCCAAACATTTCTTGGAACAGCATCACTGATTCTAAGTGTTAATGCTAATTCTGAAGTTTGTTGATTTCCATTTCCATCAACATATTCTACGTTTTCTTCCCATGCCCACTTATACTCAGGATTCTTTCCTAATGCTTCTACTGTGCCTTCATTATAACAATAATCAATAGTCGCTTTCATTTCATCAAGTCCTAAAATACCACCTGCATATGAACCAGTTGTCGCATTATTTTTATCTTTAATATTTGATTTATTACCTGATTTTATCATTCCAGAATTATAACTTTGTGTAATAGAAATATTTTGATTATTATATCCTACTAATCCACCTGTTACATAGAAAGCTGACTTACCTTGTGATAAAGATATTTCATAACCATTTATAACAGATGTTGCATTATAACTATTCTTGATAATGTTTTCTGTATCTTCATCAACACCTTCTTCTCCTTCAATATTAGAGCCAACAATACCAACAAGTCCACCAACATAACTTAAAGTCCCCGCATTATTAATCTCAACGTTGATAGGCCCATAGTTTCCAGAAAACTGAATTTCTCCACCATTCATAAAACCAACCAATCCACCTACTTTTGTTATTGCAGTTTTCTTTGTAATTGTTATTGTTGTCATATTAGTTATTGTATTAATTGATGCATGAGTAAGCCTATTAGATAATGCTCCATGATCTTCGTTATTATCATTTTGGTCAGAGTCTGTATCTGTTATAGTTCCAGATAAAGTCATATTAGAAATTGTTACATTATATAAATCATTTCCTATGATTTCTTTAGCAAGGATTCCATTACCATTTTTTAAATCAGCTTCAGTCAATCTAAGATTTCTTACATAAACTTCTTTTTGTTTATCTGGTGTTACTGAATCTATTGCACCAACTTTATTAAATAAACTATTTGTTAATCCGGTTATTGTTTTTTCTTGTCCATCAAATTTCCCATTAAAATCACCTAAAGTATTTGAATCAAAGTCAGTATTATTTAAGTCAATATCATAGAGTAATATATAATTCTTATCTAAACCAATCTTTTCAATATTCTTCAAAACTCCAGCATTAGGAATCATAAAGAATTTTTCTTTATTTTCATCTGTCGTGTCTGGAGATGAATTATTTGATAATCTCGTATAAGACCCTTCAACTATATAATAATCATATTCATCACTATTATTAGACCCTCTTGATTCTTCATTTAACATAGCATAAGATGAAACTTTCATATACCCATATTTTAATGTTGGATAATTATAATTAAAGTTATATGATCTTATCCATTTATCTTCTTCTGTTAAAATATTGTTTTTAGAAATATTATAAAAATCATCAGTTACATTGATATTTCCATATTTTTCTAAGTTAGTAAATATTGTTATGCCTTCAACAATATATTCTTTCGTTGTAGCCTTTGTATCAATATTTACATTCAAGGCATTTTTATCATAATATACTTTGTTTAATGTATAATTGGTTATTGTGTCATCTTTAATTCCAAATGTAGAGAAAATTGTAGAATTGTTTGGAATATTACTTTCTCTTGTATAATCACTCCAATCAAGTTTAGTAATTGTATAGGAATTTTGAATTATAGCATTTGAAGCACCATTTGTAAATGCATACATATTAGTATCAATGTAAGTTACTAATGAACCCGTTGCATATGTGTTATCAATCAACTTATCTGCTATTGAATCTACATTGTTTATATTTTTTAATGCAGTAATTCCATAAATATTTCCATTTTCTTTTGCTCTATAAGTTATATCTACTGCGGTTGAACAATCAAAGATTTTCCCTCCAGTCATAAGACCTACAAGACCAGAAACATTTACTTTATGAGATGAAACACTTGATGTTTCTTGGGTACCATCTTTTTCCTCAATATAACTTCCTACATCTATTGTACCTTTTACTTGTGATGCATATACAGTTGCCTGTCCAGAAAGTTCACTCACAAGTCCTGCATAATACTTTATTTGTTCCTCCTCTTCTTCAACTACTTTTTCAACTGCATCATCAACCATTATATCAACATCTAATACTACACCAGAAACAAATGAATATCCAGACAACTTATCAATAAAAGCATATTTCATTGATTCTTTAGAATCATTTAATTCGTATGATATAGTTCTTCCCTCACCAATAATGGCAACATTACTTAACACTTTATTGTTTTCTCCAGTAATTGTTGTATTTACAAAACTATTACTTGAATCATCAGTATTAGGACCAATAACATAATAAGTCATTCCATTTGTCATATTGTTTGAATTTAAAATAATATTACCTGTTTTACTATCATTAGATGACAAAATAATAGGATTTAATTTTGTTCCTGATCTACTATCTGATATTACATTTTCAGTAATTGTATCAATTAGAATAGTATCAGTAGAAGACCCTTCTCCATATCCATAAGTAGAACTACCATAACTTGAATAATAACCTGCATCTCTTCCATTATCATCTGTTAATAATGCTACCTGATGATTATAAAAATTAGAATTAGAAACGATATCTTTTGGCTCCCCTTGACCAAACAATGCATGTGCTGTATTTACAGTATAACTACTGTATTTTGAATTATGAGAAGTTACTATAGAATAATTATCTTTAACTCCTGAGTATGATTTTTCACTTAATTCTCCTACGAGACCACCAAAACAATATTCACTCAAACTTCTTAATTTGTCACCATATTGAACAAAAACATCTCCATAATTATAATTTTTTGATATTTCTAGTGTTGCCATACTTGAATCATTTCCAATTGTTCCACCTGCTACAATTGAAGACTCATTACTATTTTCTCCAAAAACTTTAAGAACTCCACCAAAAGAAGTATTATTTATCGAAATCTTTCCGTTACCATCTTCACCAGTTAAAATAAATCCTACAATTCCACCAAAATTAATACTTTCAATATCTGAAAACACACCACCATCATATCTAATTTTTGAACCTTTTGCTGTATTACCATTTATTGTAGCATTAATACCTTGAGAATTTTGTATAGAACCTACAATACCACCTACATTTGTTGTATGTAAATCTTCTTGGGTATCTTTTACATTAGCATCAGTTAAAAGTAAGTAATTTGAATTAGAAATAATATTTCCACTAATGTTTAAAGCATTATCAAGTTGAGTTGCCATATCAAACAAGCCAACAACAGAACCAATATTAATCTTGGTATCGTTAGAGCCTCGTTTTAATCTAATAGATTTAGAAGAATCATTTGCATTTGTAGTTTGTTCAGGATTTAAATATGTTCCAGAATTAATACCCGTAAATGATAATTGTGCATTACTATGACCAACAACAACACCTACATTTGCACTCCCTACTTGACCACTATATCCTATTTTTACAGCACTATTATTATAATCTTCTGTATTATAATCAACAAAACTATTTTTATTTAAAGTAGGTAAATTAGTATTGCTTTGTGCAGAATTTTTTTGTGCTATTTCAAAATTAATTCTATTAATATCCGATATGTTAAATGCACTACCTGTATTGTATCCAACAATTCCACCAGAAATAAGATTTTTCAATTTTACATTTGAATCAACATATAAACCACCATCAATAGTAGATGTTTGACCTTTAAAATCTAATTTTGAACTTGTATCTTTTGCACCTAAAACTAATCCTGAATATAAATTATCAATAGTAGAATTATTAATCCAATAGTTTAATTTGACATTTATGGTTTTCTCTTCAAATGTTCCAAGAATATCTAATCCATCAACTTTACCAATATATCCTCCTAAATATAAACCATCTCCAATATTACTATTAGTTTGTTTTACACCAGATAATAATATACTACTATAATCATTTTCTAATTGACTAGAATTTTTAATTATATCTGTAATTGTTAAACGTAAGGCTTGAGCATCTACTCCTTTTGTAGTTTTCCCAAAATATCCACCTAAATAGTAATTATTAAAATCAGTGTTTTCTAAAGCCAATAAATTACCACTTATTTCTAATTTGATACCATCTACCTGCATAATAGAAATTTGGCTTTCTTGAGATAGTTCTCCTGTTATTAAACCTGCATAAAGTTCTTCTTTATTTTCTCCTGCATTAGAATCGCCTTTAATATTTAATAGAGAATTTGATGAACTATCAAATTTTATATTTAAATTTGTAATTGATGAACTAGTAATAGTAGGGGCAATTAAGCCTAATTTTATCACATCATTATTTGTTAACTTTTTCAAGTCAGCAAAAATAGGCTTTTTAATATCTAAAGTTACATTAGATATATTTACTTCATTTAAAGCACTTTGAATTAACAAACCAGCATTTCCCTGTCCGTCGTCCTTTAACATTAAATTTTCGTCCTCTGGTCCAGTAAATTCAATGGTTAAATCTTCTAATGAAAAACCTTGCCCTACACTTTTTATGAAATTATTTTCGGCTATGATTTTAACATCTTCACCTTTCTCGTTTTCATATTGTCCACCAATAAGACGACCTTTAAAGCCTGTTATAATTAAATCTTCATCATTATAATTATACAACTCTTTAATATCTGCTAAATTTATATCTTTATAAACACCTTCTGCATTTTCACTTTCAAGTCCTCTTACAATGACTGTATAAGTTCCTCCATTTGACATTTTCGCAAAAACTTCTTTTACGTTATAATAATCAAGATAAAGTACGTCAGTTGATCTCTGATATCTTATTCCTGGGAACAAATCTTCCGATGGATGAACCCAATTTGCTGTTGACCATACTCCTGAATTCAAGAAACCCTCTTGAGTATATGTATGACCAGTTTGAGCATCATTATATAAACTTGGTGATGCAATTGCATATAAATAATCAGGTGATAATTGCTCATTATCTGCTTGATATCCATTAAACACATTTAATCGTGTTTCAAAGCCATTAAATTCGTAATATTGATAGTATGATACCGATGGAATATATACATTAGTAACTCCACCTTCTCCACCAGTTGAGCCACCTTCTTCAGTTCCACCATCATTAACTTCTTCTTTTGCTTGCATAAATACAATATAACTAGGATATTCATCTCCAGCAGCAATATTGTCTTCAGAGTCTATAAAATCTCCAACTATAGAATTAACTTTATAATTATTTGAAGCATTTCCTTCCGTTGTAATATTACCATACTCTTGAGTTTCATAATTATATGTTGTGAAATAGTTAAATGCATTTACTGAAAGAAGTGATACCCTACTTCCCTCTCCTTTTATTGCACCTATCAAACCACCAGCACGAACATTACCTCTAATATCTCCTGTTGCATATGCTTCATTTATGAAATATTTAGTATATGAAGGTTCTGCTGCCATGTCGGTATCGGCTTGATATGATTTAGTATCCATCAATTCCATACCACCAATAAGTCCACCAGCATATTTAGCAGTAGTAGAAGTAACATTCAATTTTGAATATGAAATTTCAAGTTTACCACTACCTACATATCCTGCAATACCACCAATATATTCTTGAGAATATTCCTCGTCTGCAATAACAAAGAGATCAAGAATACCTCTTTCCATTTGTGTATTACCTTGATAGAAATATCCCATATTGTTTTCTATTTCATTTTGAGTATTTTCATTATGAACTGCAAAAACTCTACTAAGCGAGCCAAATGATTGTCCAACAACACCTCCTGCAAAATATTTAGTTGAGATAATATGAGAAGAATTGTTTGAACTATTTCCGTCTATTGTAATTCCCGCGTCTCGAACATTTGTTTGATATCCAGTTAAACCAAATATTCCACCAACAACCTGTGCTTGAACATTAACTATACCCGAAACTCTTATATTATTAATTGAATATGTATCAGATTGATTTATGTTAAATTCTGTGCTTTCAACAACATAATTATCAACAAATCCTATTACAGAACCTGCATAAGAATAGTTTTGCATATTTTTAATAGTTATAGAATCAACAGAAGCACCATAATTCAAATCATTTTTAAGTCCTGTTCTGAATGTAGAGAGACTAGTAGTTGTCAAATAATCTCCTTCTGAAACATAAGAATATCTATCTGCTGTAACAGTTGGATTTGTTATTGTAATATTTTTCAAAATATTATTTCCAAACGCAAGACCTGCAACTCCTCCGACAAAACTTAATCCTGTAACCTTAGAATTATCATTAAATGATATATCTATATTTACTATTATTGCGTCTTTAATATATCCTGCAAGACCACCTACCATAACAACATCACCAGCAACAACTTGATTTAATGTTATATCTAGATTTGTTATTATTGGTGTAGATCCTCGTCTTCCTTCTATAGAAGCAAATAAACCAAATGCGACTCTTGTTGTATCAGAAGTTATTGAAATCCCAGAGATTTCAAAACCATTACCATAAATTGTTCCAGCAAATGCTTTCATTGTTGATGGTAATACAACAGATTTATCGCTTGATACAAGTTGAGATAAGTCTATGTCATTTACTAAACGATATGTTCCCCAAACCATTTCATCATCATAATATTTACTAATATTTGTTGATGTTGATGTCCCAGTAACTTCAACAAAATCTTGATAATCAGCAACTATTATAGGATTTGATTTAGTTCCTAAAGATGTATCTATTTCAAGTCCCGTTTCAAGGAATTGCAATGTTGAATAAGGAAGAATATATTTGCCTTGTTCATTTTCACCTACAATACCCTCATAATCAGAATTTTCATCAATATAAAGTGTATATCTATGTGAATGTGAAATATTATTAGTTTCAATTAAAGTAATTGAATACTTCGTTACTGTTTCGCCATTTTCAGTTACAGTTCCAACAGCCTCTTTTCTCCATATTCCATCATTTTCACCATCTGCAATTGCAAATCCATAGAAATTTGATACATCTGATGGGTTTGTTACCATTAATGCACCAGTTCCAAATTGAGATTCGGTTGTGGTATCATTTGTATCTTCAAAAGATTCATAATCTTTATTGAAGAAATAACAATTTATATATGTGCCTTCAGCCAGCAAATTACCTTCATTATCAACACCAGAGAAGTTCATTTGTGTAAATTTAGAATTTGTAATTTGAGATGCTGAATAACAATTTTCCAGAGCACCTCTATTAATATATACAAAACCTGAAGCAAGATAAACCCTACTTGTATCTGTTGAATTAGATATAAGTATGTTAGAGTAAGAATCTTTAATATTTCCACTATTTGTATAAATAAAACCAGCAATATACCCAAGTTTTGATTTTATTGATGAACCTTCTTTAGCATAAACTGAACGATCTTCTGCAGGAACAGTAGAAGGAGTGTCAACACCTTCAACATAACTTGTGATGATTGAATTTGTGTTTGTTCCTGCAAAACCTGAAGTATAAAAACTTGTTGCTTCTGATTTGTTTTTCATATCAAGTTGTTTTACAAATGATGACGCAATAGCACCTGCATTTGATAAAACGAAGCCTGCCATATTTCCTTGTCCAATAATATTGAATGTTTCTAATTCTTGAGTAGAGGCATAAGTATAACCTGTTGGAGTATCATCAATTAATTTTTCACTATCTATAATTGTAATAGAATCACCACCTACTCTAGAGTTTGTAATGCTTCCATCATTATTTAAAACAAATCCAGCAATATTAGATGTCCATTTTGAATTTTGAGTTAAATAAACTTCTTCAGTAGTGTTCTTTCCTCGAACGTATTTTACATTTATTCCCACAGGATTATTATGTAAAGCACAAGAATCTACTAAAAGGACATCTCCCATTTTCTTTTCTTCACAATAGAATGCAACAACTTCACTATTTGTTATTGTGCCTTTGTTTGTAATAGCAATACCTGCAATATTAATCGTTGTATAAGTTGAAATATCAATAGTAAGTTGTCCACCATTATACATATTAACTCGAACATTTTTAAGAGTTGTATCTTCTGTAACAGTATTGAATAGTGCTAAATTCAACGCTGAAGTTTCTTCTGGTTCAACGTTAAAATTCTTAATAAAAATTGTATAACCATTTCCATCTAAACTTCTTATCATTGAAGAATCAAATGGAGTGTAATTTTCAAGAACAATATCATTTGTCAAAATATAATCATTTGCTTTTATTTCATCATAATTTTCAGGATTTAAATTCTTAAATTCTGATGCATTAGAAATTGTTAAAGGTAAATCAGGATCAGAATAAGCATCTACCGTTATTGTAAAATGAGTATCATATTCTGCAGTTAAACCACCAGCAGAAATATAAGTCTTAAGAACAACCTCTACTGTTGCACCCATAGTTTTTCCAGTAACAATAACATCATCACCATCTTGTTTAAACTCAACAGGACTATTTTCTTTAACTGATGGATCATTTACATGAACAAGTTCATTTCCATTAATCACATAGAAAAGCCTATCAACTAAAGTTTGTGCTTCTGGAGTTTTATTATCAGAAGTATAGATATAGTTGATTAAATAATTTGCATTTTCTGCTTCAGTTGCATCAGTTGGATAATATTGTTTTGTAATAAAACTATTTCTTTTTGCATTTAATTCTTTTACAATGTTGCTGCTTTCTTCATCGCTTGCATCATATTGATATTCTTCAGGAATTAAATTGTAATTTACATCAAATGTTTTTGGCACACCAAGCCATACATCAACTTGATTATCTTCTGAATTTGCAATTTCGATATTATCAGTATCAAGTTTGAAATCTACAATTATTGCTGTTGCAGTAGTTGTTTTAGATTCTGTAATACCATTCAAATCCCTATTTACAGTTGCTTGAACATAGAATGTATCATTTGCACTCTCTGCCACACTTGCAAGAACACTTGCTGATAATGTTGCTGTATAAGTTTTTGTTCCTCTAATTTCATCAACAACAGGTTCACTTAAAGAAGAAATATTAATTCCTGTAACTTCATCACCAACAACAATTGGAGACTCAACTGTTTGATCTGCAAGAACGGTTATCTCAATATTTGCTTGTGAACCTTTAGCAATATAAGCAGTATCTTTTCCATCTATAGTAATTGTAGGTTCTTTAAGATAACTTATTGATAAATAATAATTTACATAAGTTATTTGTTCACCTTCACTCTCATAGAATCTTACAGTAAATTTAATAGTGCTATCACTATTAACTGTTGAATTAATCCATAATTTAAAGTAAATTATGCCTAAATCTTTTTCTTCTGCTGTTGGAGTAAACCTTAATGCAGAACCAACAGTTTGAACATTTGAATCACTTGCCCTTACAAACTTGTCATCACTGCCATTATAAGGTTTTACAAGTTCAACATTTACAGCATTAGACACTGTCGCTCCACTGTAAGAGATCTCCATGTAATCATAATAAGCAAAAGAAGGGTTAATATTTATTTGAAGCACTGAACTATTTCCTGGTGCTAAAACTCCTGTTTTACTTCCTGTTTCATGAACAGTTATATACTCTTCTCCATCTTTTGCATAATAAGAATTTGTTATTCTTAAATTACTTATATCAACATTCGTAAATTTTTGTTTTGTAATAGTTAATTCAAAATTACCATTATCATTATCTCTGCTATCATTTCCACTATGACTGACAAATGAAACATCAAAGACAAAATCATCTGATATTTTGTTTTTATAATTATTATTTACAGCAAAGTTTACTTCATAAATATAAGTATAAACACCCGTTTGATCATCAAAATTACTTGAAACCAATGAAACTCTCGCATCTATTATAGGGCTATTAGTTTGTTCATCTTTTGGTAATGTATAACTATATAAATTATCATTTGTCTCAATTTTTAATTCCTCATTATTATATCTGATTTGTGGAATTATATAGTCATCTTTTTCTGTTGTTTCTATTTGAACACGAACAGTCCCATTTGTAGAAGGAGTTATTGGAAGATTTTCTCCAGACAAAGCAAAAGTAATTACTCCATCAGTAGGAGATATTTTAAAGTTTCTCTCAAAAATTTCATTTATTGCTTTTTGATATTCTTCAGATCTAAAAATGTTTTCAATCTCTTGATCTTCAGTAAGTTCTTCGTCTTCACCTGGCTCTATTGCATCTTGTTTTTCAAATACTACAGGCGTTAAACTAACATCTGTATCAACTGAACTATCATTTGCAGTAAATTTGAATACTTCATTACTGATTTTTTGATAACTTACTAAAGATTGTCCACTTTCTGTAAGACCAGAAAGATTAACTGTCATATTTATATTTTCGTTTAAAGTTAAATCATATCTTTGTGCTGTGTTTCCAAGAATAACTGTCGTTTTATCATATCCCACAATATAATCTCTAGTTTTTGTTTTTTGAAGGTATGATAAAGAATCGTCTTCTACAATATTTGTATAACCAGATGCATCTGTCCAAGAAACAATAACATCAGACATTGCATAAATTACTTTAACATAAATTTCTTTATATTGACTTACATCTTGTTTTGAAGACAATGTTAAAATTACATTTCCTGTTTTGTTTATAATTATATCACTACCAACAATTTTTAAAATATTTGAAGAAGATGATGAAACAATAATATTTCTACTGATATCACTTACTCCAACAAGTTCTGAAAGACTTATTGTATTAAGTTCATTCAAATCATTTTGTTCACTAGAAGTTAAATCATTAGGATTATCTTCTAGATTATAATTAAATAATATACCTTTATCAGAACTTACTTCTATAGATTTATAATAACCATTTGTAGTGCTTGTATCTGTTGTTTTTATACTATAAGAAGAAACATCAGAAACTTTTTCATCTTGATATAAATCTTTTAAGTGTGCATTCCCATTGTTTACATAGTTTAAGAAACCTTCTTCACCACTTTCAACATAGTTGTCATTAATTTGAATATCATCAGGCAAATATGTAACATCATAGCCTTCCATTCCATAATATCCAATATATGAATTAGTTATAGTTACTTTAGTTGTTTCATTTAAGTAACCACTATATGGAGTGCCATCATTTAAAACAGCAAAAGAATAATCTATTTTTGTTACTGCAGGGTCTGCATCTTCAGCAACAATACCAGCAAAATTACCTACTTCTATACTTCCTGAATAACCAATTAAAACTCTATCATCACTGCTTGCAAGATTATAGTCATAAACATAAGATTTTTCAATTATTGAGTTATTGAGAATTTTTCCAACAAGACCACCAACTGTAACACCTGTAAATGTATTTGGTGCATATTTATCTTCTTCTCCTGTAGAATCTTTATTAATCAAATTATAAAATTCTACAATGCCTTCTCTAATTGTTCCAGCATTTTGTCCTGCGATTCCTCCAACTTTACTTCCACTTATTGAAGCATCTATAGTAAGTCCTAGAACACTACAATTTTCAATCAAAGAAGTGTTAAGTCCTGCAATTCCTCCTGCATTTTCTCCAGATTTAACAATTAATGTGCTTGCATATCTATCATTTACATCAACTGTTACATTAGATATAGTTCCATTATTAGTATCTACAACAAAACCATTTCCTTCAGAAACATTACCTGAAAATTTAATATTTCTTATTGTAGCACTTTCTGTAAGTGTTTGTGTGAAGTTATTTCCACTAAAATTAATTGTTATATCACTATTATATCCTTGTAAACCACCACTAAATGAAGTTCTAAATTCTTCAGCACTTCTATCAACATTTGTTAAGTCAAGACTATTCATTATAGTATAATATAAGTCTGCTTTCATCTTAACAAAACCATTTACATCATAAATTCTATATGCATAATCGAAACTTTTTCCATCTGCAGCAGTAACTTTTACTTTAAGTAAAACATCTGCAAAACTTACATTTTTTTCATTATCTGCACTTGTGATAGATTTGAAATAAGCCTCTTTTGTTAAAAATTCAAACCATGTTTGTCTTGTTGTGCTATCTTTAATTAACCCAAGTTCTGAAACTGCTACTGAGCCTGACTTTTCTCTATCGCCATCCATATAATAATATTTAACTGAATTATTATAAATTGCATCTTCAGGCAATACATAAATATATCCAGACATTCCTTCATTAATACTTTTAGACAAATTTACAGCCAAAGTATTTGCAGAATAATCACTTGAGACACTTACAAAGTTTGTAATTACACCACCATTGTCATCTGTGATTATATAACTCATATTATTATTTTTAGCATTAGTTGGTGATGTTTGAAGTAACATATAATATGGTTCGCTCGTCCCCACTTCAAAATATATACCATCTTCATCACTATTCTCCCAAATTACACTTTCAATTCTTTGTGCATTTTTAATAGTAATAGAAATAGGTGTGTAAATATCAGTAACAACTTTACCTGAATCATTTTTTAATACATAATGAACAAGAAGATCATCATAAAAAGCATGATCACTCATTGTAGTAAGAGCCTCCACATCAAAACTGATTGAATTTGAATTGATTGAAATATTTGTGATTGAATAACGACCATTTTCCCATGTTATGCTGCGGCCACTTATAGTTTGCTCTCCCATAACAGGATTTCCATTTGAATCTTCTCTTGTTGAAACAAATTCAAAGTTTGCTAAATCATAATATGTAATTTGACTATTATTAAAATTAATTGTAATTCTCTTTTTAGTTTCATCTTCATCTCTAGTTGCTACTGTATCTTCTGCATAAAGAGAAATTTGTTTATTTGCACTTGGAGTAACATTCAAGCCATCTGGACCTACATAACTTTCTATTAAAATAATTCTTATCAGAGTAACATTTCCATTTTGATCTACATTATCAACCCCTTTACCTGTAAAAGATAAAACAGCATAAGTAAATCCTTCACTTTTAGTTAATATATTAGAATTATTGTTTGTAAAGTTTGCAACCCCACTTACCTTTTCTTCATTTTCTTTTGATTTATTGATAATTTCTGCAATTCCTGCAGGATTTGTCATTAAATTTTTGAATGCAGCAAGGTCAAGACCTGATTGAGAATAATCATAATAAGAAACTGAAATGTTTGCAATAGCACTTTGTCCTGCTACAGTATTATAAGAATAAAGCACAGGAGTTGTAGAGCCATTTTTAAGCATTAATCTACTAATACTTGCAGGTGCTTCATCATCATACACTTCTCCATTTGATAAATAAATATTCTTAGAATATTCTCTGTCTGTAACAGAATTTGAAAGATTATTTGTGTCTTCGGTTACACTTGCACTTTTAAGAGGCAAGAAAATATCAATATCGAATTCTTCGCTTACCAAGCCATTTTCATGTGCAATTTGATATGAATCTAAAGATGTTACACCATAACTTTCTTTTTTAAGTGTTAAGATTATTTCAAATGTAACTGAATTTTCATCGTTTGAAACTTTTTGTGGTTCACTAATATCAACATATTTACTATTATTTATAATATATAGACCTTCAACACTTGTTTGTCCTTTCAGTGTAAATGTCTTTTTTATTGTAACACCTGTTTCTTTACTGCTATCAACTCTAAAATCAGCATCTTCAAAAGTAAAGTCTTCAACAGAGACACTTCTTACCAATTTTACATTAAAAGATGTTGAAACATTTTTATTATCTTCACTTGTAAAAGTCAAAGAAATTCCACTATAAGATTGAACTTTAAGACTGCTTGAAGCCTTGATATAAATTTTATTAACTGAAGGCAAATTATTTTCAGTAGTAACATAATCACCACTTGCAGGATCTTCTACTAAAGGTATTTGAGTCCAAATATTACCATTCAAAGCATCTCTATACCATATTTCTATAGGGCAACCTTCTGCAATTGCCTCACCTGCACTTTCTCTGTGCACTGAAATTGAATATTTATTTGTCGCACCAATTACAGTTGTAGGAGTAATTGAAACATTAAACTCCTTACCTTTTTCAGAACTGCTTGCATAATCGGTGTAAATTGTTTGTTCACTTCCCTCAATATCAACTGCATTATCAGTAGATATTGTAATTCCATTAACTTTTTCTCGAACACTGATATTTATTGGGCAAGAAGAAAGAGAATTTATAGAATAATCATAATTTTTATATCCTATTTCAAAATAAATGATATAATCACCATTAATATTTACTTTATCTTTATTGGCATAAACTTTATATAATGGTCGATCATTATATTCAGCATATCTTACCACTGTTAAATCAGAAGTTTGAGCACCTGATTTTGTTGTAACAACAGGAGTAATATCAAGTTCTCCTGCATAATTTACACTAATATACCCTTCATATAAATCATCTGTTGGCACATTAGGAACAATTGTATAACTTTGTTTTGGATCTATTTGTTGAAATTCACTATTTTCGCTATAAGACCACTCAAAAGAAACATCTGCTTCAATTTTGTCAATTACTGGAAGATTGATAAGAGTGGTTATTCCTTTTTCAGTAGTTGCTTTTAATATTATTTCATTTTGAGTGTATTCATCACTAATTGTTAAAATATTTCCATCAATAGACGCACCTATTGTTTGATTAGTATCATTTTCAAATGTCCAAGTAATAGTTCTTCGACTATTTTGAGAAGGTTTAAATTCAATTAAATTATTTTCAATTAAAGTATTCGTCGTTCCTCTAATTGCAAAATTTTTCTTTTTTGATACTTCTTCAACCTTTTGAGACATCTCACTTACTTCACTATAAACATCAACATTTATAGTTTTATATGCATTCCCTTGATTAGTTCTAACAACAACTTCTGCATAGCCCTCTTGAAGACCTGTGATAGTAATCAAAGTTTTTCCAGAAGTGGTTGGCTGTGCATTAACATTTACTATCTGTTCGTATCCATTGGCACTTACAGATATAGATGTATCACTTGCATTAAAAACCTCAGCAGTTACTGTTTCATAACCACTATCCAAATCTCCTGAATACAGTTCTATCTCAACACTTTCACGAGATAAACTTAAGGTTGGCTTTTGTTCACCACAAGCCGATAACACAGAAGCCCCTACTAAAAGAAAAATACTTAAAAGTCCGACGAAAAACTTTTTCATTTTACCTCCTTGTTTAATATCTGTAATTTCAAGATAATTAAACATAAACCAACAAAATTTAATTGCATCAACAATATTTTACTAACTCACAAGAAAAGAAAATGATTATAGGTTTTTAAAAATTAAAAAACCTCCAAAAACTTTAAGTGTCGCTTTGCAGGTAAAATCAGGATTATTCATTTTTATCAAGTCAAAATATTGAAAAGTGCAATCGTGAATTATCTCTTTCAACCCACAAAACAATTCAATTCTTGTCTAAAAAGATTATACATTTTTAATAATAAAAATGTCAAATAAAATAGATATATTAAATATTATAAATAATAAATACTTTTTTTAACATATTTAATTAATCTACTTAATTTAATTAATTTAAAAATAGAAAAATTCAAAATATATATTTTATAAAACTTTTAATTAATTTTGATTAATTTCTTCTTTTTGATATAATTGTAAAAAATTAAATAAAAGGAAACGAAATGCAAAAAATTTTAAGTGCTTTAAGAAAGGCTTGTGAAGAATACAATTTAATTGAAGATGGAGATAAAATTGCTATTGGTTTATCTGGAGGGAAAGATAGTTTAACTCTTCTATATGCTCTTAGTCTATATCAAAAATATTTCAATAAAAAATTCTCTTTAGAAGCAGTTGCTGTTGATTTAAGTGGTGGGAAAAATGACTATTCTCAAATAAAAAATTTTTGTAAACAATTAAATATAAACTTGACCATAGTTCCATCAAATATATTTGAAGTTGTTTTTGATATAAGAAAAGAGAAAAATCCTTGTTCTTTATGTGCTAATATGAGACGTGGGGCATTAAACAGCACTGCAAAATCTTTAGGATGTAATAAAGTTGCTCTTGGACACCATAAAGATGACATGATTGAAACATTTTTAATTTCCTTGTTTTTTGAAGGTAGGCTTTCTACATTTAAACCTATTTCATATTTAACAAATACCAGTCTTTATGTCATCAGACCACTTATTTATTGTGATGAAAAAGAAATTCAAAGAGTAAGTAAAGACTTCCCAGTTTTATTTAATATTTGCCCTGCTGATAAACATACAGAAAGAGAAAATGCAAAGGATATACTTAAAAAACTTAACAAATTATATCCTGATTGCAAAGATAAAATTTTTAATGCTATAATTCACAAAGAAAGATATAATTTATATGATAAAATTATTAATAAATAATTTAATGAAAAATAAATAAAATTAATTAAAAAATCGAAAAAATAATAAAAAAATGACTTTTTATTTAATTTTTAAGCATTTTTTTGCAAATTATTTATTTAATTTATTTTTATTTGACAAATTAAATTAAATTGTTAAAATAAATTTTAAGGAGATTTTTTATGGTAACACTTGTAATTTTAGATGGTTTTGGACTTAGAAAAGAAAAATTTGGTAATGCTATTTTATCTGCTGGAACACCTAATCTTGATAAATTGAAAGATAAATATGCCTATGGACAACTTGAAGCAAGTGGAAATTATGTTGGGCTTCCTAAAGGTCAAATGGGTAATAGTGAAGTTGGACATCTCACATTGGGCGCAGGAAGAGTTATACTTCAAGATTTAATGGAAATTGATGATGAAATTAAAAGTGGACATTTTTTTGAAAATAAACATCTTATTAAGGCTATAATGCATGCTAAAGAAAACAACTCATCATTACACTTGATGGGACTTTTGTCAGATGGTGGGGTTCATTCTCATATCAATCACCTATTTGCAATTATTGATATGGCAAAGCAATATGACCTTAAAAATGTTTTTATTCATATTTTCCTAGACGGACGTGATACACCATACAACAGTGGAATTTTGTATATAGAAAAACTTGAAAATTATATAAAAGATACTTCTTTTAAAATAGCATCTGTTTCAGGAAGAATCTATGCCATGGATCGTGAACAAAGGTATGATAGGCTTGAAAAGGCATACAACACAATGGTTTATGGCGATAATTATAAAGATATCTCCGCAATAGAAGTTGCAAAAAGAAGTTATGAACAAAATATTTTTGATGAATTTGTAATTCCCACATTAATAAATAAAGATGGAATTATTAAAGACAATGATTCGGTAATTTTCTTTAATTATCGATCTGATAGAGCAAGAGAAATTACTTTTGCTTTAACTGATAAAAATTTTGACAAATTCAAAACAGAAAAATTTAAAAATCTTTTATTTTCTCCAATGGAAGAATATTCTCAAGAATTTAAAAATTTAAATGTATTATACCCTCCTAAACAAGTAGAAGACAATTTATCAGCAATTATTTCGCAAAACAAATTAAAACAATTTCATATTGCAGAAACAACAAAATATGCACACGTAACCTTTTTCTTTAATGGAGGTATAGAAAAGCCTTATAAAGGCGAAGATCGAAAACTTATTGAAAGTATTGATACACAAGATTTTTCTTATTATCCAAAAATGAGAGCAATAGAAATTACAGAAGCGACACTTGATGCAATCGCTTCAGCAAAATATGACTTTATTTTAGTAAATTATTCTAATCCAGATATGATTGGACATACAGGAAACTTTGAAGCGACAAAAGATGCAATTAAATGTGTTGAAAAACAGGCTTATGCTTTAGCATTAGCAACCATAATGGCAGGAGGAGATTGTATAATAACTGCAGATCATGGAAATGCTGAATACATGATTGATGAAAAAGGAAATAAAGTAACTTCACACACTTCAAACCCTGTGCCAGTTTATATAGCAAGCGAAAACCATAAAAAAATCAAAATAAAAAAGGGAAAATCAATTGCCAATATTGCTCCAACAATTTTAAAATTATTAAATATCAATATTCCTAGCACAATGGAAGAACCATTATTTTAGCCTTATATTATTAAAAATTAACAAAAAAACAAGCAAAATGCTTGTTTTTTTTATTTCTTTCTTAAATTTTCAAAATCCTTATGCTTTTTTTAAATATTCCAAATCTTCTTCTATTTCATTCTGGCTTTGCAACTTCTCAATTCTTTGATACATTTTCATCAACTTAGGTCTTATGTATCTTTGAACAAGGATAGGCATAGTATGCAAAAATGCATTTAATAAAAATACTGGAAGTGATATAGTAAAGAAAAATTGTTTAGGTAATATAATTAACACTAAAATTCCAAAAATCGCTGATAATAAATGAAGTGTTTCTGCAATACAAGTTTCTGTAAGAAACTTAAATAAATATTGAGGATTATTTGGCTCGCTACATTTATTTTTTGCAAAACCACTTAATTTACCAAGTTCAGGTATTCGATCTTTCCATTTTTTTATATTCAATTTGATATATATATTTTTTTCCTTTGGAAATACTTTATATCGTCTTCTAAAAGGACTAAACCATTTATCAGGCACTATTCTTGTCATTATTGTAATCACCGCTGAAGATATTCCACAAATTGCAATAGCAATTAATAACCACAATAACATGGTTCCAATAGGTGTATTGATAGTTTGAACATAAAATATATTTCCTGAAATAACTATTATTAAAAATATAGCAATAATCTCTAAATATAATTTCACATTACACTCCTTGTTTTAATTTTAGCACCCTACAATTAAAAAAGCAATCTTTATTATATTAAAATTAACTTTACTTTAATATATCATTATTTCTAGGTTGATTTGCAACTGGAAATTTTTCAATTATCAATCTATATTGTGGACAACCATATTCATGATCATTTATTATACCACATGATTGCAAATAAGAATATATAGTGGTAGAGCCTAAATATTTAAATCCTCTTTTTTTTAAATCTTGACTTATTTTATCTGAAAGTCCATTACTAACTGGCAATACACCATTTCCATGTCCTTCATATATTATTGTTTTATTATCAGAAAAAGCCCATAAATAACAAGAAAAACTACCAAATTCTTTTATTATTTGTTGAAAACATTGTGCATTGTTTATTATTGCTTTAATTTTTCTCTCAGAATGAATCATATTTTCTTTACTCATTATTCGTCGAACATCATCTTGATTATATTTTGCAATTTTATTAAAATCAAAATCATCAAAACATTCTCTAAAGGTTTCACGTTTCTGAAGCATTAAAAGCCAACTTAAACCACATTGAAAAACCTCTAAAAAAAGATACTCAAACAATAACCTATCATCATGAACAGGAATACCCCACTCACTATCATGATAATTAATATATAAATCTGTTGTATTACTCCAACTGCATCTTTCCATAAATTTTAACACTCCATTTAATCCAAATCTTATAGAAATATAAAATATTCCTAATACTTATATAATAAAAAAAACTGATAACGATTTATCAGTCTTTTGGTGGCCTACCCGGGATTCGAACCCGGGACCCCTTGATTAAAAGTCAAGTGCTCTACCGGCTGAGCTAGTAGACCAAAATAGTTAAACAAAAACTTATATTTATTGAGGGAGAGAAATTGTTTTCTTATGAAAACTATATAAGTTTTTGTTTGGCTGGGGTGGCAGGATTTGAACCTACGAATGCAAGAATCAAAATCTTGTGCCTTACCACTTGGCGACACCCCAATGATATTTTCTTCTTCATGTCCCCTATTATGGCTGGGGTGGTAGGATTCGAACCTACGCAATGTTGGAATCAGAATCCAATGCCTTACCACTTGGCGACACCCCACTATCTGGAATGTTTTTATGGGGTGATCTAAGGGGGTCGAACCCTTGACCTCCAGAGCCACAATCTGGCGTTCTGCCAACTGAACTAAGACCACCATAGGTTTTGGTGCTCCCAGAAGGATTCGAACCTTCGACCTCTGCCTTAGAAGGGCATTGCTCTATCCAGCTGAGCTATGGAAGCCCGTATGGAGCAGGTGAAGGGAATCGGACCCTCGCAACCAGCTTGGAAGGCTAGTGTTCTACCACTGAACTACACCTGCACATATTGACTATAGCAGTATAACATACAGAGATAGTAAAGTCAAGAATTTTAGCAAAATTCATAAAAACTTTTTAATATTTTATACATTTATAATCAATACAATACTTTTAATTTTTGTTACTTATATAGGATTTTAATTTTTTTATTTATTAATAATATTTATTTTTTATTCTAATCTTAAAAATGTTTTATTCTTCTGTTTTCTTTTTAAATAATTCAATAATTCTATTTTTAGATTTTTCTTCTTGAAATAGTCCTATAACTTCAAAGTCGCCACCTTTATAACATATTGCCGTGCATTTAAAATCATTTGTTACAGCAATAATCGCTCTTCGTGCAAATTGTTTTGCAAATTCTAATTCTTCGCTAGTTGGTTTAGTTCCCCTTTGTAAATATCCTATTACACACCCTTTAATTTCTATTTTTGGGCATAATTTTGACAAATTTTTAATAAAAGTGGTCATTTTTATTATATTTTCACGAATTATTATAGAAGATGCCCTTCCCCTACCATTTTGTTTTTTTATAATTTCAGCAATTTTTTCATAATCAATATCTGACTTATCTTGAATTAAGTAATCACATTCAACCATTCTAAAAACATTTCTTGCTATTTTACTACATTTTCTTCCCATTGTTTCAAACACACAACACCTATCAAAAGCATCCATTGTGGGCATAACGGAATTTATATAATTACTGCAAGCAGTTATTGCTGTGTGATATCCTTGACTATAATCACTTATTTCAACATCATTATCAATAGTAGAAGGGATAAAAATTGTTTTTATCCCATTTTCTGCAAGATCTTTTGCCCCTTTATATGAGCCATTTCCACCTAAAATTATGATACAATCAAAACGTTTTGCATTTTCAAGTGCTTTTGCAAAACCTTCTCGAGTTTTAAACTTTGGACAACGTGAACACTTAATAACACTTCCTGCTTTATTCATAAATTTATGTGGTTTAAATTCTTTTAAAGGCAATATATCATTGTTTATTAAACCTTTAAAACCAGCCCTACAAGCATAAATATTACCATAAAATCTTTTGTATAAGCAATACAAAACCATATTCATCCCAGGTGCATCGCCACCACTAGTTAACACAAGAATTTTCATAATCCCCTCAATTTTATCTATTTTATAACTACGTTTTCTTCTCCTAGCAATCCTATCAATTCATTAATCAAATAATTGTTTATATCAACTTTTGCATTAAATGAAAATACTTGTTTTGATGACAAACATTTAATTATTATTGAAGCCTGTCCAGGATAACTTGCTGTAATCTTTTTAACACTATTATATACATCAATATTTTTTGTGTCAAACCTTAAATATACTTTTTTTACTTCTACTTCTTTTTCTTCAGCCTTTTCCCAAGGGATTATATTTTCAGCAACAACTACGGGAGATTTCCCATCTCTGATAGAAATTCGTCCCCTTACAGTAACCATTTTATCTTCAACAGCAATATCCTTAAACTTTCCATAAAGTTTGCTAAATAACATTACATCAAATGTGCCATAAATATCTTCAATTGTTAATATAGCCATTGTTCCAGATTTCATTATCTTTTTCACATTTGTTATAATTCCACCACATGTTACTTGCATTCCATCTTGAACTTGCATTGAATTTTCTTGTCCGTCAATCTCTGCATCTTCTTGAGAATAAGTCATCATTCCACCTTCTTCATCATCAGCGAAACTTTCATCATCATCAGATGTTGAAATCATATCAGACGTAAAATTAAATGAATCATATTTATCTAAATAATCATCTAGTGGATGTCCTGAAAGATATATCCCTACATACTCTTTTTCAAACTTTAATAAAGATTCTTTATTGTATTCTTTAATATTAGGATATTCAATAGTGTTCACAACTTGAGTTTCTTGTTCAAAAGTATCAAAGAAAGATATTTGGCCAGACTCTCTAGATTTTCTATCTGTGCTTATCATATCCATATAAGCAGGAAAAACATCCATAAGTTGTGATCTATATTTGCCAAAACAAGAAAAAGCACCACTTAAAATTAAACTTTCCAATGATTTTTTATTCAATGAATTTGATGTTACACGCCTTAATAAATCATCTATACTTTTAAATTCACCATTTTTATTTCTTTCTGCAACAATTACATCTATAAGACCTGTCCCTACATGCTTCAAAGCCCCCAAACCAAAACGAATTCCACCATTTTCAACTTTGAATTCTGTTACTGATTTATTTATATCTGGTGGCAATATGGCAAACCCTTCTTTTCTGGCATAATTTGTATATTTCTTTACTGCTCCAGCATCATTTATTCTGTTGTTCAATACAGCAGTTAAATACTCAACTTCATAATGTGCTTTTAAATATCCAGTTTGATATGCAACATAAGCGTATGCTGCCGCATGTGATTTATTAAAAGCATAACCAGCAAACTTTGCCATTTGTTCAAATACTTTTTCTGCAACTTTTTCATCATGTCCCAGAGCCAAAGCCCCAGGTATAGGTTTTAATTTACCTTCTGGATCTGTCCACCCATAAATGAATTTTTTCTTTTCTGGAGGCAATTTTTCAGGCTTTTTCTTACTCATAATTCGGCGAACATTATCAGCCCCACCTAGACTAAATCCTGCCATTACCTGAAATATTTTCATAACCTGTTCTTGGTAAACAATACAACCATATGTGTTACTTAATATAGGAACAAGACAAGGATCGTCATATTCAATTTGTTCTGGATTTTTCTTTCCTTTTATAAATTTAGGAATAAAATCCATAGGACCTGGACGATATAATGAAATACCTGCGATAATGTCTTCAAGTGATGTAGGTTGCAAATCTTTCATGAACTTTTTCATACCACCACTTTCAAGTTGAAAAACTGCCTCTGTATTACCAGAACTTATCAATTCAAAAACTGTAGGATCATTATAATCCATTTTTGAGAAGTCAATTTCTACTCCATAATCTTCTTTTATATATTGAATGGCTTTATGAATATCTGTAAGAGTTCTTAATCCTAAAAAGTCCATCTTAAGAAGTCCCAAATGTTCAAGTTCAGTCATATCAAATTGCGTTATTTCATCTTCTCCACTCTTTGCCATAGGCACATGGTCAAAAACTGGATCAGGTGCAATTAAAACACCTGCAGCATGCATTGAAACATTTCTAGGAACTCCTTCAAGTTTAATCGCCATATCAACAATTTTTTGAACTTGATCATCTTCTTCATACATTCTGACAAGTTCTGGAATTATAAATTGTTTATCTTCTTCCTTCCCTGTTTTTCCAAAATAATATTTTAAAACTGGAGGTTTTCTAAGAGGTTTTCCTGGAATTTCTTTAGTGATTTTATCTACTTCAGAATAAGGAAATCTTAAAACTCTAGCAACATCTTTGATTGCATTTTTTGCCTGCATATTACCGAATGTAACAATATTTGAAACATGGTCAGAACCATATCTTCGTTTTGCATATTCAATAACTTCACCACGTCTATCCATACAAAAGTCAACATCAAAGTCAGGCATGGATACACGTTCTGGATTAATGAATCTATCAAAGAATAATTCATATTTCATTGGGTCAACTTGAGTAATACCAGTTGTGTAAGCAACCAAACTTCCAGCCCCTGAACCACGTCCTGGACCAACAGGAATATCATTTTGTCTTGCAAAATTTATATAATCCCAAACAATCAAGAAGTATTCAACATAACCAAGTTTATTAATAGTAGAAAGTTCCATTTCAAGCCTTTCTTCATATTCTTTTGGGACTTCTTTATATTTTGCAGCCAAACCTTCCCATGCCATTCTTGATAAGAATTCATAAGGTGTTTCCCCTGTATCAGGAATATATTTAGGGATAAAGTTGTCTGTCGCACCCAATTTATCTTCATCAGGTATATTTGTATTTCCTGCTTCTGCAGCCTCTCTCAAAGATTTTGTCCTGATGCTTATATTACATTTATTAGCGATTTCTATTGTCCTATCAAGTGCATCTTGATAGCCTGGCAAAGCCTCTTCCATTTCCTCATAAGTTTTTAAATAAAACTCTTTTGTCTGAAATTTCATTCGGTCAGGATCATCAAAGGTTTTGCCCATTTGAACGCACATCAAAACATCTTGAAGATCATGGTCTTCCTTATTCAAATAATGCACGTCATTAGTTGCGACCATAGGTATATTTAACCTTTCACTCATTTCTGTAAGTCCAAGCAACACTTCTTTTTCTTCTGGAATGTTATGATTTTGAATTTCTAAATAAAAATCATCACCAAACAAATTTTTATACCATAAAGCAAGTTTTTCAGCCTCATCAAACTGCCTTTTTAAAATAAGTTGAGGAATATGTCCTGCAAGACAGGCAGAAAGACAAATAAGTCCCTCACTATGTTTTTCAAGAAGTTTATAATCTATTCTTGGCTTATAATACATACCATCTAAAAAAGCATAAGATGATAATTTTAATAAATTTTGATATCCAGTGTTATTTTTAGCAAGCAAAATTAAATGCCCTGTATCTTCTCTATTAGAACGAGATTTCATATCATGACAGATATAAAATTCTTCACCAATAATAGGTTTAATACCATTCATTACACAGGCTTCAAAAAATTTTATTGCACCATACATATTACCATGGTCAGTTATTGCAACGGCTTTCCAACCTCTTTCTTTAACAATATCAACAAGTTTATTGATACGTGCAAGCCCATCAAGTAAACTAAATTCAGTATGTAAATGTAAATGCACAAAATCTTTCATTATTGTCCCCTTTTATTTATCTTTAAGTATATCTGCTATTTTTAATATTCTTCTAAATCTATGATTTAATCCACTTTTTGTTAATTTTATAGTCGATAATTTTAACAATTCTTCCATACTTTCTTGAGGATTAGCAAGACGCAAAACAGCAACTTCTTGCAAATCTTCAGGAAGGCTATCAAGTCCGATTTTTTTATTAATATAATTTATAGCATGAATTTGCTTTAAACTGGCTTCAACTGTTTTACTAATGTTAGCATTAATGCAATTAACTTGACGATTAACAGTATTTCTAAGTCCACGTTTTGCCATTTCATCTGAAAGTTCAAGAACACTTTGATTTGCCCCCACTAAAGCAAGCAAATCTTTTATAGCCTCGCTATCTTTTAAATATAAAACAAATATTTTTTTTCTTGTTACCATTCTGCAAGTAATTTCAAAATATTCCAAAACTTTACTCAACCCTTCCAAAAATTCTTTTGAATGAGAAGAAAACTCAAGATGATAACCCGTTGTAGGAAGTTGAGAACCCAGTTCACTCAATTTTATACTTGACGTTGCACAACCAACATAAGCCCCTTTGACAAAAGCCTTTTTTGTTTCATCATCAGCAATAAGGTTCTCGTCAACTCCAGAAACTAAAGAAAATTGACCTGATTGTTCAATCAGCCCACAATCTTTCAATATTTGCATTGAAATATCTATTGGGAATTTAATTCTATAATAAACAGTTTTGTTTATTATATAGTCATCAGATATTTCAAGAGTTAAATTTTCTCCATATAACTTAACAATAATTGTATTTAAAAATTCAAAAATTTCTTTAAAATCAGTTACAATATCAACCCTTATTCCCTCATTATTTTTATTTATACTTCCACAAGCATGCAATAATCCCGACAAAAAAGATTGAGCACAATCTGCGTCCTCAATTTCATTTTCAATAATTTCTAACTTACTATTTTTAGCAAAACTCACAATCAGCCTCGTTTAGATGAAAATTTTGGTAGTTTGTCAATATTAACAATTTGTGATAAAGGAAGCCCTAATCTGAAAATTATATTCATAGCATTATTACATTCACCTACCCTGTAAGGAGAATGGGCATCAGAATTAACTATAAACTTAACCCCTTCACTTGCCATAATTTCAAGTTCTTGGTCTGTAAAATTTATTCTTTTGCCATTGAGTTCTACAAAAGTTCCTTTCTCTTTAGCCATTTTAGCAACAGCCAAAGTATCTGTTGGGCAACCATAGTTTAAATGAGTAATAATGTCAATTGGATACTTATCAAGAGCCTTTAAAAAAGCAGTTGTATTTCTATTAATTCTTTCTTGACTTGGAGCATAAGGAGAACCAAAAAAGTTTGCCCACGTTAAATCTAAAGCGTCTTTTGTTGTCGCCATTTTAACCATTTTATGATGTCCCATAAGTAAAATATCTAAAAATTCGAAATCTTGTTCTATAATATCAATTTGTCCATCACATGAGATTAAATTTGCTTCAACTCCCAAAAGAATATCAACACCAGTAACTTCTTTAGCATTTAAAATATCTTCTTTGACATCAGCAATATCTTTTCTACGCACACCATAATACTTGTGGTTAAACCCATGGTCAGTAATTGCAATTTGCTTAAGACCTTTGTTTAAAGCCACTGAAGCATTTTCAAGTATTGTTCCTTTTCCATGATTATGTCTAGAATATTTTGTATGCGTATGATAATCACCAAATAATATCATAAATAAGCCTCCAATCACCAAGTTTAATTACATAAAAAAATGAATTTATGTAAATTATCATTATTTTAATTATATAACATTTTGAGAAAAAGTCAAATAAAGATTGTCATTCATTAAAAAGAATAAAAAATTAAAAAGCCTTAAGTATTAAAATAAAAAAACTGACAAATATCAGTCAGTTTCAAATCAATTATTCTTATCTATTTTAAAAAATTTAGTTTACAGCACTGACAATCAAGCTTATTACAATCGCTCCCCAAAAACACGCAAGTGCAATACCAAAACCTCTAAAAGCAGTTTTACGTTCATAAGTTCCATAAGGGTAAAGAAGTGCAATAAGTATAATTCCAAATAAAAACAAAAAAGAACAAAATACCCCTTGCAAATATTTGCGTTTAGGTCTTGGTGTATTTTCATTAAGATTGATTTCTTTTATTTCGTTATCTTTTTCATTCATAATTAACTCCTTTACAGTTAATTATACCCCCCCCTTGCGTCGAAATGCCAAACAAAAATGACGTCTTTTTTATTATTTTTTACAAACATAAATAATATTATCATTATCCCTATTAATCAAAAATTAAAATCTAACTTTATTTAAGTTTATAAAAAAAAGACCATCTCAAAATGGATAGCCTTTTTTTCTTCTAAATATCTTTATTCTCTTTCAATAGTTTCATATTCAACATTAGATGTTATTTCTTTCTCAATATTCATTTGATTTTGTTTTGTTTTTGTCGTAGCAAATTGCTTACTTTTCATTTCTTCTAATTTTTGGTTTTTTAAAAATTCTGCTTCATAATTCCTTATAGTATCAAACAAAAAATCAACATTATTGTTATAATCAATTTTTTCTAATTTTTTCAAAATATTATTTTTCTTCAAATCTTCAACAGTTGTTACATCTTCAAATTTATCAAATTCTTTTTCAAATTTTGATTTAACAAAATTTACAAAATTCACATCTTTATCTTGATATAAATGTCTGGCAATTACATATAAAATTTTTTCTAACTTCTTAAAAAATTCAATCCTTCCATTACAATAATTTGAAAAATCCTCTATTTTATAACCTATTAATTGGTCAATATCTATTCCTTTTTCTTTCAATTCTTTATTGAAACTTTTAAAATACTTTTTATAAGAACCATGATTATATTTACTCTCTAAAGATCCATACATTGATTTTACGAAGTCATAAGGATACATTCTAATATATTCAGTATAAGGTTCATCATCATAGAATTTAGAAACTGCTTCTCTAATTTCTCTATATTGTGAAATAGTTGGATTATTATATTTTTTTGTTAATTCATAAGCATATTCTACACCGTATTTAATTTCATGCAATCTTTCTTGAATTTCTTTTGCAACTTTTGCTTTTTCTCTCATTTTCCACCTCAAAATAATTATAACATAACAATCTTATATTTTCAATAAATAAATTTACAAATTATGATATCTTCTTTAAACAAATTGTGATAGTATGCAACGCATACAAATTCAACAGAATTTAATAAAATTTTATGACAATAAAATTTTATTATCACAATTTGCCCCTATTTTAAATCTTTACTATCAAGAATAATAGTTACAGGGCCATCATTTAAAACATTTATTTTCATATCTGCACCAAAAATTCCTGTTTGCACAAAAATATTTTCTTTTTCAAAAAGTTCTTTTGCTTTAATATATAATTCGTTTGCACGTTCTGGTTTTTCTGCATTTATAAAACTTGGTCTATTACCATGTCTACAGTCTGCATATAAAGTAAATTGACTTACAAGCAAAATTTGTCCATTAATGTCTTTTAAACTTAAATTCATTTTTCCATTTTCATCTTCAAAAATTCTCAACTTTGAAATTTTATTGACAAGTTTTATTACATCTATTTCTTGGTCGCCTTCACCAACACCCCAAAACACAACAAATCCTTTATCAATATTTGAAATCAACTTACCATCAACCGATAAATCAGCACGTAAAACTCTTTGAACAACTGCTCTCATTTATATTTCCCTTTTAATATCTAAATTTATTTAATTATTATATAATAATAAAAAAAAGTCAAATTTATTTATAACTAAATCATATTAGAAGAAATCAAATTTTCTTTAAAGCATGAAATTGACTCAAGCAGTAATGGTGTGTAAAGCACACAAATTCATTAGAATGTATAAAAACTTTATATTAATAAAATTTTAACATAAGGTAGTTAATATAAAATTATCATTAAAAATTGATTTTAAATTATGGAAGAATCTAATATTTATAAAAAAACATTAGGCTAAAACCCTAATGTTTTTTATCTTATTTAATTATTTTTCAACTCATCGTCAATTGCTTTATTTTTCATTTGGTTGAATTCTTCTTCTGAAATTTTATTTTCTTTTTTTAATGTTTCAAGTTTTTCAAGTTTATTACCAAGTTTATCGGTATCTGAAACTGATTCTACATTATTTGATTCTCCTGAATTAACAGAATCAACAACAGTTTCTTTTTTATTACCTGATGTTAAATCTATAAGAATCAAAACATTTGCTAGGAGAACACATAAAAATACTATAACAGCAAAAGCAATTGATGCAGGAGTTCCACCACCAAAGAATGTATAGAATAAGAATATTATTGAAATAAAATTAAATACAACTGCTGTAATAATTGTGGCTTTCTTTTTGTTAAATTTTTCTTCATTATTCCAAGTATTAATACAAACTGCATTTAAAACAAGTGAAACTACAAAAATTAACACTTCAAAAATCATGATAGCAATTGCTCCACCAATCCCTTCAGTTGAAACTTCTCCAAGTAAAGAAAAGATTTGAATCATTCCAATAATTAAAATAAGATTAAATATTGCAAGACCTACAGTTGCTGTAACAAATCCTGCTAAAAGTAATTATACCCTCTCCTTTTATTTACTGACATATTTATATCATAAACATTTCTATTTGTCAATAAAATAATTAAAATATAACCTTTGTTAATAACGTATTCAAAAAGAATATTATTTATTACAAAAAAAATCGTTACAAATTGTAACGATTTTTAATAAACTTTTATTAAATAAGTTCAACAATAGCCATTTCAGCAGCATCGCCTCTACGTTGTCCCATTTTGATAATTCTAGTATATCCACCACCTTGTCCAAGTTCTTTTATGCGTGCAGCATATTTTGGAGCATATACATTGAATATTTTTTCAAGAAGAGGATGATTTATATCCTTTGTTCTTGCATCAAATGCTTCAACTGATTCTTTTGGCTTTCTTTGTTCTTGTCTATCCATAAGATATGACATAATTGCTCTACGTGCTTGTAATTTCTTTGGACCATCATTAGAAACAGTTTTCTTAACTTTTACACCTTTTTCATCTTTGATTTCTTTTGTTACTTTTGCAATATCTTCATAAGAATTTATAGCAAGTGTTAAAAGTTTTTCAGCCTGACTTCGAACTGATTTTGCTCTAGCAACAGTTGTTTCAACTTTGCCATACCAAAGAAGATCTGAAACAAGTCCACGAAGCATTGAATTTTTCTCTTTACTTGGTCTTCCTAATTTTGCGTTAGCCATCATATTTCTCCTTTATAAAGTTTAATCTTCGTCCTTACGAAGAGAAAGTCCATAACTTTCAAGTTTTGCGATAACCTCATCTATTGATTTAATTCCAAGATTTTTAACTTTAAGCATATCGCCTCTTGTTTTCTTTGTGAGGTCTTCAACAGTATTGATTCCTGCTCTCTTTAAGCAGTTGTATGAACGAACAGAAAGATCCATCTCTTCAATAGGAAGTTCCATTAACTTAACTTGTTTATCTTCTTCTCTAGAAACTAAAATGTCAGTATTTGCCATTTGTGCACAAAGTTCAACGAAGAGATTAATATGTTCCATAATAATCTTTCCAGAAAGAGAAACAATTTCTCTTGCTGTTGTTGTTCCATTTGTTTCTACTTCTAATGTTAATTTATCAAAATTAACACTTTGTCCTACACGTGTGCTTTCTACATTGAAGTTCACTCTCTTTACAGGTGAGAATAATGAATCCATTGCTATATAATCAATATCATCAAATTTTTCTTTGTTGATATTATTTGGAACATAACCTCTGCCATTTCCAATCATCAAATCCATATCAAGCACAGCACCTTCGTCCATTGTGCAAATATGAAGATCAGGATTTAAGATTTCTACATCAGAATTTTCCTCAAAATCTCTTGCTGTAACTTCACCTGCTCCTGTTTTTCTCAAGTGCAAATATGTGATAAAATCACTGCTTGTATTATTGCATTTTACTGCAAGTGTTTTTAAATTTAAAATTATATCAACAACGTCTTCAGTAACACCTCTAATAGTAGAAAACTCATGAGGAACTCCTGCTATACGAACTGCGATTGGTGCAGAACCTGGCAATGAAGAAAGAAGAGTTCTTCTCATTGCATTACCAAGAGTAATGCCATAGCCTTTTTCAAGAGGTTCTACTACAAATCTAGCAAACGCACCATTATCGGTTTCTTCACAAGTAATTTTAGGTCTTTCCATTTCCATAATAATTCCTCCGTTATACTATCTTGAATATAATTCAACGATAAGTTGTTCTTTGATATCGGAATCAATATCTTCTCTCATAGGAAGTGCTAAAATTTTCCCAGAAAGAGTGTTTGTATCAAATTCAAGCCATTTTGGCATTACAATCTTGCTTCCTTTCAAATCTTTGAAGCATTCATTATTTTGTTTGTTTTCTTTAATTGCAATAACATCACCAACTTTAACACTATAAGATGGAATATTTACTCTTTTCCCATTAACGGTGATAAGTCCATGGTTTACAATTTGACGTGCTTGTTTACGGCTTCTACCAATTCCCATTCTGTAAACAACATTGTCAAGTCTGCATTCAATGCTGATAAGCATTTGTTCACCAGTAGCACCTTCAACTTTTTTTGCTTTTTCGTAATATTCTCTAAATTGTCTTTCAAGAATTCCATACATTCTTTTAACTTTTTGTTTTTCACGTAATTGAGTGCCGTATTCTGAGAAGGCTACTCTTCTCTTAGAATTGCCATGTTGTCCTGGAATAACAGGTCTTCTTTCCATAGCACATTTTTTAGTTGTACATCTTTCTCCTTTAAGAAAAAGTTTGCAACCTTCACGTCTGCATTGACGGCAGTCTGGTTCTATAGTTCTTGCCATTTAGCCTTTCTCCTTTTATACTCTTCTTACTTTAGGAGGTCTGCAACCGTTATGAGCGATTGGAGATACATCCTTTATCATAGTAACATTGATATCACAGTTTTGTATAGAACGAATAGCAAGTTCTCTTCCAGAGCCAGGTCCTTTTACAAATACTTCAACTGTTTTAATACCATGTTCTTTTGCGACTTTTGCAGCGTCTTCAACACAAGATTGTGCAGCAAATGGAGTGCTTTTCTTTGAACCTTTAAGTCCAAGTTTTCCTGAAGAGCACCAAGAAATAACATTGCCATCACAATCAGTAAAACTTACAATAGTGTTGTTGAAAGATGTTTTAATGTGAACTTGACCAGCACTTATATTTTTGCTGATTCTTTTCTTTGTTGTTTTCTTATTTGTTGTTGTTTTTGTTGCCATTTATCTCTCCTTATTTACCTTTCTTAGAACTACCAGCGACAACTTTTCTTGGACCTTTTCTTGTTCTTGCATTATTTCTTGTATTTTGTCCTCTTACAGGAAGTCCTTTACGATGACGAACACCACGGTAGCAACCTATTTCAGTAAGTTTTTTAATATCCATATCGACTTTTTTACGAAGTTCACCTTCAACAATAAGGTTGTGTTCAATATAATTACGAAGTTTTGCAACTTGATCATCAGTAAGGTCTTTAACTCTTATATCAGCACTGATTCCAGTTGCTTCACAAATTTTATTAGATGTAACTCTACCTATACCATAGATATAAGTAAGTCCGAGTTCCAATCTTTTTTCTCTGGGTAAATCTACACCAGCAATTCTTGCCATTTAACTATCCTCCAATTTTAAATTTTAGCCTTGAACTTGTTTGTGTTTAGCACTTTTAGAGCAGATGACCATAACTTTACCATCTCTCTTAATAACTCTACACTTATCACAAATTGGCTTTACAGATGCTCTAACTTTCATAATGTCTCCTTTTTAGATGCTGCCCTTTTCTCTCCAAGTGATTCGTCCTTTGGTTAGATCATAAGGGCTCATTTCAACTTTGACTTTATCTCCTTCTAGAACTTTTATATAGTTTTTTCTAAGTTTCCCAGAAAGATAGGTAATGATTTCATGACCATTAGATAGACGAACTCTGAAAGTTGTGTTTGGCAATACCTCTACAACAGATCCTTCAAATTCAATTACATCTTCTTTAGACATGTTCACTCCTTTTTTTTGATAAAAATTTTCGTATTAAAGCGTTGACTCTTTCGTTTTTATCTAAAACTTGGTCTTCGCCTAAAGCTTCACTGCCATATAATTTGATATGTTTAAAGCTCTTTTTTTTAGGCTTATTTGTTTTAAGCCTTTTACCATCTGATAAATAAGCGTATTTATCATCAAGTTTGACAATAACGAATAATTGTCCTTTTTCCTTTCCAGCAGTCGCCAGCACAACATTTCCTATTTTCATAGAATCCTCTTATAAGGTTAAAATTTCTATTCCGTTTTTAGTAACATGAACAGTATTTTCATAGTGTGCTGAAGGTTTGCCATCTCGAGTAACAACTCCCCAGCCATCTTCTATAAGCCAAACCTCTTTTCTACCCATATTAATCATAGGCTCTATTGCAAGGCAGGCATTATCTGTAACGATTGGTCCGTCTGTAACTTTTCCATAGTTTGGAACATTTGGTGGCTCATGCATTTTCTTTCCTATACCATGACCAACCAGTTCTCTAACAACTGAATAGCCATTACTTTCAGCATATACCTGAATCGCATGAGACAATTCGCCCAATCTATGACCAACTTGAAGATTTTTAATACCCTCAAAAAAGCATTGTTTTGTAACTTCAATAAGTCTTTTCTTTTCATCAGATATTCTTCCAACAGGGAATGTTCTTGCAGCGTCCCCATGATAACCTTTATATTTTACCACAAGGTCAATGCTTATTATATCCCCTTCTTTCAAAACACAATCGAAACTTGGTATTCCATGCACAACCATGTTATTTACTGAAGCACATATAGATGCAGGGAATCCCTCATAGCCTTTACATGCAGGGATAGCACCACTATCAATTATAAACTTTTCCACCAAAATGTCAAGTTCTTTTGTTGAAATGCCCGGTTTAATAAGCGTTTCACAATAATTCAAAGCATCTCGAGTAATCTCACATGCTTTTTTAACTAACACAATTTCAGCAGGAGTTAAATTATTCAATTTTTCGCCTCCAATCTTTCAAGAAAAGTTTTCACAAACTTAAAAGTTTCTTCAATTTTTTGTTCATTTGAAACTTTAAATAGTTTATCACTGTAGAAGTTTATGAGTGGTGCAGTATTTTTATCATAAACTTCCAGACGATGTCGAATTGTTTCAGGTTTATCGTCATCACGCTGAATAAGTTTTGTGTTGCATTTACTACACATTTCATTTTTGTAATCAAATGTGCTGTAAATCTCACCACACTTTGGGCAAGTTCTTCTTGCTGACAATCTTTCAATAATAATATCGTTTGAAAGTTCTACAAGAATAACTCCATCAATTGAAGATATCTTTTCCAAAGCCTCTGCCTGTGCAACTGTTCTAGGAAAACCATCAAGAATAAATCCTTTTTTACAATCAGGTTTAGTAATTCTATCTTTAACAATTTCAATAGTTATTTCATCTGGCACTAAAGCACCACTTTCCATAATTTGTTTTACCTTAATTGCAAGTGGAGAATTTTCTTTAACTATGGCTCTAAATAAATCCCCTGTTGAAATTTGAGGTAATCCAAACTCTGCTGTTATTTTCTTTGCTAAAGTTCCTTTACCACTTCCTGGTGCACCTAAAAGAATTATTCTCATAAAATCTCCCTTTATTTAAGCACTAATATCAAGCAAACATAATTTTTATTGAAACTATTTTCTTTGTAAATATATCTTTCAATTTTGTGTAACAAAAATTTAATAAACTCTGCAGTAATTTATTAAATATCTTATTACACTACTCTTTCAATAGGGAATTTCTTCCCTATTGCTAAAGCCTGTGTTTATATAAATATCTAATAGATAAATTTCTGAATTAATGATTTTAAAATTTCCTTATCAACTCAAAAATCCCTTGTGATTTCTCACAAACATTTGAGCAGAAAGTTGTTTTTCAAGTTCTAGAGCAACTGAAACAACAATCATAAGTCCTGTAGCACTAAATGCATTAATTAATATAGATGCTCCTGAAACATCTCCTATTGCTTTAAAAGCAAGAGATGGAATAAGAGCAATGACTGCCAAGAATATTGCACCAAACAATGTAACTCTATTTGAAATCTTGCCTAAATATTCTGCTGTAGGTTTTCCTGCTCGAATACCAGGGATAAATCCACCTTGTTGTTGAATTCTTTTACTTACATCATCAGGATTGAATGATATTTTTGAATAGAAGAATGCAAAAACAAGAATTAAAAGTGCTGTGAGCACAATGTAGAGCCAAGAGTTTGTTCCAAGCCAATCACTATACCAAGTTACATCTGGCCAGAAGACAGAGATTATAAGTTGTGGGAATGTAATAAGTGCACTGGCAAATATGATAGGCATAACACCAGTAGCATTTATTCTTATTGGAATATAATTGCTTTGACCACCATATACTTTTCTTCCCTTTATTTGTTTTGCATATTGAACTTGAACTCTTCTCTCTCCACCATCCATAAAGACAATAAGAGCAAAAATTGCTACAACTGCTACAACAAATAATACTAAATACCAAATATATGTGATATCAACTGTGCAGTATTCTATAATTGCAGATATGCTTGTTCCTGCTGAAGAAAGAATACCTACAAAAATTAGTAAACTTGTTCCGTTTCCTATTCCAAGGTCTGTTATTCTTTCACCAATCCAAACAGTAAACATTGCACCTGCAACCATTGTTATAACAACACCACAGCCTACAAGCCAAACAGGGATTCCTGAAAGGTTTGCATCAATGCTTGATGAATATGCTACAACAATACCAACTGCTTGAGCAATTGCTAAAACGAGTGCCGCAATACGAGTGTAAAATTGAATTTTTCTTCTTCCATCTTCTCCACTTTTTGACAATCTTTCAAGTGCAGGGATTGCAACAGTAAGAAGTTGTATAACTATAGATGCAGTAATGTAAGGCGAAACACCCAGTGCAAGCACTGAACAATTCTGCAACGCTCCACCACTGACCATATTCATTAGTTCAAAGAAACCAAACCCTGTGCTATTTTCAAATATAGCGTCAGTTGAGAAACCAACACAAGGAATCCAACAACCAACTCTATATACGAAAAGCAAAAGAAGGGTTATTAATATCTTGTTTCTTATTTCTTTCACTTTAAATGCGTCAATAATCGTTCTAAACATTATAACTCCTCTACTTTACCACCAACTTTTTCAATTTTTTCTCTAGCTTGTTTTGTGATTTTATTACACTTAACAGTGATAGGTTTTGTAATCTCTCCATCACCTAAAACTTTAAGTCCATATTCAGAACGTTTGCCGATAAATCTTGTTTCATAAAGAAGTTCTTGATCAACAACTGCATTTGCTTCAAACGCTTCTAAATCTCCAACATTTACACATGCATATCTTTTTGTAAAGTTTTTATTATTAAATCCACGAATTGGGACTTTTCTGATCATTGGGATATTTCCACCCTCAAATCCAGGTCTTACTCCACCACCACTACGAGCATTTTGACCTTTGTGGCCTTTTCCACTAGTTTTACCTATTCCACTTCCAATTCCTCTACCAACTCTAACTTTTTTAGTTGTAGCACCTTCGGCTGGTTTCATATTTTCAAGTTTCATATCGGCCTCCTATTTTACTTCTTCTACTTTTACAAGATGAGCCACGTGGTGAAGGCTTCCTCTTATAGATTCATTATCTGGAAGAATCTTTGATTGATTAAGTTTTTTAAGTCCAAGTGCTTCAATTATTTTTGCTTGTTTAGCATTATAACCAATGCAACTTCTAACCCATGTAACTTTAAGCATTTTTTCTTTCTTTGCCATGTCGTCCTCCCTTAGATTTCCTCTACGCTCTTGCCACGACGTCTTGCGATTTCTTCTTTTGTTCTAAGACTAAGAAGTCCTTGCATAGTAGCCTTTACGCAGTTAATTTTATTTGAAGAACCATGAGTCTTTGTAACGATATTTTGAATTCCTGCAAGTTCAATAACAGCACGTGCAGAACCACCAGCAATAACACCAGTTCCTTCTGGAGCAGGCAACAATAAAATTTTTGTTGCTGAGAATTTACCAATGTTTTCATGTGGAATTGTTCCATTAACAATAGGAACAACTTTTACATTTCTTTTTGCGATTGTTGTTGCTTTTTCAATTGCAGAACTTACGTCTTTGCTTTTACCAATTCCAAGACCAACTCTGCCTTTACCATCTCCAACTACAACTAATGCTGAAAAACGAAGAGTTCTTCCTCCCTTAACAACCTTTGTTACACGTCTTACAGAAACTACACGTTTATCAAATTCGCTTGCTTCTTTCTTTGGAGTTCTTTCTTTTCTTTCACCTTTAACTTTAGAAGAGAAGTTTTTCTTTCCTTTAGGTGCATTATTTTCAGAAGCAGTATTTTCTACAGTGATTTGTTCGTTTTCTGCCATGATTTCCTCCTAAAACTTAAGTCCAGCTTCTCTGGCTCCATCAGCCAAAGCCTGAACACGACCGATATAGATATATCCACCTCTGTCAAATACAACTTCTGTTATTTTCTTGTCAAGAGCACGTTTTGCTATAGTTTGTCCAACAAGTTTTGCTTGTTCAGACTTGCTCTTTCCCTCAAGTTGTCCTTTAACTTCAGGATCAAGTGTAGAACAAGATACAAGAGTTACTCCCTTTTGGTCATCAATGATTTGAGCATAAACTTGACTTAAACTTCTGTAAACAGAAAGACGTGGTCTTTCACTTGTTCCAGAAACTTTTGTTCTAACTCTTTTATGACGAACAAGTCTTTCTTTATTTTTATCACTTTTGTTAATCATCTGAGTATCTCCTATTTCTTGCCTTTACCGGCTGTTTTTCCGACTTTTCTAATTACTACTTGGTCAGCATATCTTACACCATAACCATGATATGGTTCAACTGGTCTGATATCTTTAATATTTGAAGCAAATTGACCAACTTTATGCTTATCTATTCCAGATACTACAATATCTGTTGCAGATGGACAAGCAACTTGTAAATCACTTGGAATTTCAACTTCAACTGGGTGAGAGAACCCTAAGTTCATAACAAGTTTATTTCCACTTACACTGGCTTTGTAACCAACACCAGAAATTTGTAATGCTTTTTTGAATCCATCATGAACACCAACAACCATATTGTGTGCAAGTGCTCTATAAAGTCCATGTTTAGCATTTGATGATGGTGTTTCTTTTGCGATTTCAAAAGAAAGATTTTGTCCATCAATATTAACTTTGATTACAGCATCAATACTTTGAGTTAAAGTTCCTTTAGGTCCGTTAACTGTAAGAACGCCATTCTCAAATTTTGCAGTTACACCTGCTGGCATAACAATCAATTCTTTACCTATTCTAGACATGTTTCCTCCTTACCATACATAAGCGAGAACTTCGCCCCCTACACCAAGTTTTCTTGCTTCTTTATCAGTAACAATACCCTTGTTTGTAGAGATGATTGCGATTCCAAGTCCGCTTATAACTTTTGGAAGTTTATCTTTTTGTGCGTAGATACGAAGACCAGGTTTAGAAATTCTCTTAAGTCCTTGTATAACGCTGTCGCCAGTTTCGTCATATTTTAATGTAATAACGATATTCTTGTGATTGCCATCACTTGTTTCTTCATAAGATGCGATATAACCTTCATCAAGAAGGATTTTAGCGATAGCACGTTTTTCATTTGATGCAGGAATGCTTACATTGTCATGCTTTACTTGAAGTGCATTACGAATTCTTGTGAGCATATCTGCGATTGGATCTGTAACTAACATTATTTTTCCTCCTTAATTACCAGCTTGACTTTCTAACACCAGGTATTTCACCCTTGTTAGCAAGTTCACGGAAACAAACTCTGCAAATTCCATATTTTTTAAGAACAGCATGTGGTCTTCCGCATAATGAGCATCTTGTATACTCGCGAGTTTTATACTTTTGTGTTCTTTTTTGTTTTTCAACTAATGCTTTTCTTGCCATAACTTAAACTCCTATTTAGCAAAAGGCAATCCAAGTGCCTTAAGTAAAGCTTTTGCTTCTTCGTTGGTCTTAGCGGTAGTTACAAAAGTAATATCAAAACCTCTGATTTTTTCGACTTTTTCATATACGATTTCTGGGAAAATAAGTTGTTCTTTTATTCCCATAGAATAATTTCCTTTGCCATCAAATGACTTATCAGAAATTCCTCTAAAGTCTCTCACTTTTGGAAGAGCGATTGCAGTAAGTCTGTCAAAGAATTCATACATTCTATCTCCTCTAAGTGTAACTTTAGCACCAATTTTTTGTCCTTCTCTTAAACCGAAGTTTGAGATTGATTTTTTTGCTGTTGTAACAACAGGTTTTTGTCCTGAAATAACTGCAAGTTCTTCAACAGCAATATTAAAACTCTTTGAATTTCCTTTAACTTCTCCAAGTCCCATGTTAAGAACTATTTTAACAAGTTTTGGAACTTCGTTTACGTTTTTATATCCGAATTCTTGAATAAGAGCAGGAACAACTTCTTTTTTATATTTTTCTAAAATTCTATTTTGTTCTTTAGCCATTATTTACTCCTATTTAGTTTCCTTTTTTGCTGTTGACGACTTTTTTGCTGTTGTTTTCTTTTCAGTAGTTTTTTCTGCCTTTTCTGCACTTACTTTTTTAGTAGTTGCAGCCTTCTTTGCAGTTGTTTTCTTTGGCTCTGTCTTAACTTCACTTTCTACTTTTTCAGTAGATTTTTTTGATGTAGTTTTTGCTTTAGTTGTTGTAGCCTTTGCCTTTGCTGGGGCTTTAACTTCTTCTGCTTTTTCTTCTACTTTTTCAGTGCCAGCAACTTTTAATTTTGCATTTTTAAGTTCTGATGCCTTAATTGTCTTTTTTGCTTCTTTCTTTGTTTGTTTAACAAATTCTTTATCTAAAGATGCACCACATTTCTTACATGAACGAACTTTTTTGCCGTTTACTTCAGAATGTGCAACTCTTGTTGCTTTTCCACAAACTGGACAAACAACCATAACATTAGAAGCGTCGATTGGAGCAGGTCTTTTGAAGATTCCGCCCTTATCTTGTTGAGACTTTGGTTTTTGGTGCTTTGAAACTATGTTAACATTTTCAATAAGCACTCTATTTGTATCTGCATATACAGCAGTTACTTTACCAGTTTTACCTTTATCTTTTCCAGCAATAACTAAAACGTTATCACCTGTTTTAACTGTCATCTTCATGGTATGCTCCTTTTATATAACGTCTGGTGCAAGAGATATAATCTTCATATATCCCTTATCACGAAGCTCTCTAGCAATAGGTCCAAAAACACGAGTTCCTTTTGGTTGTTTTTGATTATCAATAATAACTGCTGCATTATCATCAAATCTAATATGAGAACCATCAGGTCTTCTTAAGCCTTTTGAAGAACGAACAATAACAGCTTTTACAACATCACCTTTCTTAACAGTTCCACCAGGAATGGCTTTTTTAACAGAGGCTACAATAACATCACCTATGTTTCCACTTCTTCTAAAAGAACCACCAAGAACTCTGATACACATAATTTCTTTTGCACCTGTGTTATCTGCAACTTTTAATCTTGTTTGTGGTTGAATCATATTCGTTCCTCCTATTACTTAGCCTTTTCAATAATTTCAACAACTCTGAAATACTTGTCCTTACTAAGTGGACGAGTTTCCATTATGCGAACTGTATCACCAATTCCGCATTCGTTGTTTTCATCATGGGCTTTGAAAGTTTTCGACTTTTGAACAACTTTTTTATAGATTGGGCTTTTAACTCTGGAAACGACTTTAACTACAACAGTTTTATCCATTTTACCAGCGCTAACAACTTCGCCAATACGAGTAATTCTTGCATTTCTACTTGTTTCCATCGTTGCCTCCCTTTTCTTCTAATTCTTTTTCTCTTAAGACTGTTTTAACTCTTGCTATATCCTTTTTAACATTATGAATTGCCATAGGGTTTGCAAGAGAACGAGTAGCGTGAGAGAAACGGAGATTAAATAATTCACTATTAAGTTCTTTTAACTTTGCATTTAATTCAGCAACAGATAGATATTTAATTTCATTAATTTTCATCTTTCACACCACCTTTTGCTTCATCTTCTTTCTTTATAAATTTAACTTTGCATGGAAGTTTATGTCCAGCAAGTCTGAGTGCTTCTTTCGCTGTTTCTTCGCTTACACCTTCAATTTCAAAAAGCACTCTACCAGGTTTTACAACTGCAACCCAGAATTCAGGAGAACCTTTACCAGAACCCATACGAGTTTCAGCAGGTTTTTTAGTTACAGGCTTGTCAGGGAAAATTTTTATCCAAACTTTACCATCACGTCTTGTATATCTTGTTAAAGCAATACGTGCTGCTTCGATTTGGTTTGACTTTATCCAGCATGGTTCAGTAGCAATTATTCCATAAGAACCATAAGCAAGAGTGTTGCCTCTTGTGGCTTTCCCTGTCATTCTGCCTCTCATAACTTTTCTTCTTTTAACTCTTTTAGGCATTAACATTATTCTTGTCCTCCTTTTTTATCAGACGACTTGTTGCCAAGAATTTCACCTTTGTAAATCCAGCATTTAACACCAATTTTACCAATCATTGTATATGCTGCAGATTCACCATAGTCAATATCTGCTCTAAGAGTATGAAGTGGAACAGAACCTCTAAATTGTTTTTCAGTTTGTGCTTTCTCATTTGCTTTTAAAAGAACGCCACTAACTTGAACCTTACAACCTTTAGCACCCGCTTTCATAACTCTTTCAATAGCCTGTTTTAATGCTCTTTTTGCAGCAACACGTTTTTCAAGTTGAAGAGCAATGCTTTCTGCAACAAGTTGAGCATCAAGATCTGGTTTTTTAATTTCTTTTACATTTACAAGTAAAAGTTTAACAGGTCTAGCGATATTTGCGATTTCTTTCTTAATTCCTTCAATTCCAGCACCCTTAGTTCCGATAATCATACCAGGTTTTGCTGTAAAGATATTAACAACAAGTTTGCCCTCTGTTCTTTCAATAGTTATTTTTGAAATTGAGCACGCCTTGTATTTTTTATATAAAAAGTTTTTGATATCTTGGTCTTCTTTAAGATTTGCTGCAAATGTTTTCTTGTCAGCATACCAAGTAGAATTCCAATCTTTATTGATACCTACTCTAAGTCCTATTGGACTAACCTTTTGTCCCATCTTAGCCTCCTACCACTTCATCAAGCACAATAGTGATGTGTGAAGTTTTTTTGAGTATTACATTACCAGAACCTTTTGCTCTAGCACTCATTCTTTTGAATTGAGGACCACTTGTAGCATAGGCTTCTTTAACGAATAATGTTTCAACATTTTTACCCATATTGTTTTCAGCATTTGCAATAGCACTTTTTAAAACTTTAAGGCTTTCAAATGCACCTTTATCAGGCATATTTTCTAAAATAGCAACGGCTTCTTGTGCCTTCTTTCCTCTTACGAGATCAAGAATATATGTTATTTTAGATGGGCTCATTCTTACATATTTTGCAACAGCATAAGGATATTTTTTCTCTTCTGCTCTTTTTGCTGCTTTTTGTCTAATTCTTGTAGCCATTATTCACCTCTATTTTCCAGCCTTTGTTGCAACTGCTGCCGACTTTTTAGTATGTCCCTTATAAGTTCTTGTTGGAGAGAATTCTCCAAGTTTATGACCTACCATCTCTGCTGTGCAGTAAACAGGGACATGTTTTTTACCATTATGAACTGCAAATGTAAATCCTACGAAATCAGGATAGATAGTAGATGATCTTGACCAAGTTTTTATAGGTCTTTTAACCCCAGATGCTTGCATCTCGGCTACTTTCTTTAAAAGACTTGGATGAACATAAGGCTTTTTCTTTAATGATTTGCTCATAATCTTCTCTCCTAATTAACTCTCTTAACCATTAAACGGTTAGATTTATTTTTTCTCTTTCTAGTCTTGTAACCAAGAGCAGGCTTATTCCAAGGAGTAACTGGTCCAGGAAGACCAACAGGGCTCTTACCTTCACCACCACCATGCTTGTGGTCATTAGGGTTCATAGCAACACCACGAACGGTAGGTCTAACACCCATATGTCTATTACGTCCAGCCTTACCAAGAGATACAAGCTCATGGTCTATATTTCCAACAGTTCCGATTGTTGCACGGCAAGTAAGTAATACTTTTCTCATTTCTCCACTTGGAAGACGAAGAGTTGCATATTTTCCTTCTTTAGCCATTAATTGAACTTCACTACCTGCACTACGAGCAAGTTGTCCACCTTTTTTAGGTTGAAGTTCTATGTTGTGAACAAGAGAACCAACAGGAATTGATGCGAGTGGAAGAGAGTTGCCGACTTTAATTTCAACGTTTTCACCACTCATAACAATATCACCATCTTTAAGTCCAACAGGTGCTATAATATATCTTTTTTCACCATCTGCATAGTTTAAAAGTGCAATATAAGCAGTTCTGTTTGGATCATATTCAATACCTACAACTTTTGCAGGGATATTGTCTTTATTTCTTTTGAAATCGATTAAACGATATTTTTGTCTGTTGCCACCACCTTGGTGTCTAACAGTAACTTTTCCTTGAGCATTTCTACCAGCATTCTTGTCTTTTTTAACAAGAAGTGATTTCTCAGGAGTTTTCTTTGTAATTTCTTCATAGGAAGAGGTTGTATAAAATCTTCTTCCAGCAGAAGTTGGTCTATGAATCTTAATTGCCATTTTATAACCTCCCTATTAAGATAAACTGTCAAAGAACGCAATTGATTTAGAACTATCTTTTAAGATTACAATTGCTTTTTTGTAATCACTTGTCTTTCCAACTGTTCTTCCAGCCTTTGTATTTTGAGTTTTCTTTTGGCCTTTTACATTAACAGTGTTAACTTTTTCTACTTGAACTCCAAAAAGTTCTTCAACGGCCTTTTTAATTTCAACTTTACCAGCATTCTTTGCTACAACAAAAGTGTAGATTTTGTTTTGAATGCCTGAATAACTTTTCTCAGTGAGAAGTGGTTTTATAATGATTTTATTTGCTTCCATTATTCTGCATACGCCTCCTCAATAGATTTTATAGCAGATTGAGTAAGAACAATGTTTCTGTTTGCAACAACTTCATAAACATTGAGATTATCAACCTCTTCGATGCTAAGGTTAGGAAGGTTTGCAGTTGCTCTTTTGATGTTTAAATCATTAACATCATTAACAACTAAAACTGAACCATTAAATTTGAAAGCGTCAACGAATGCCTTAGCCTCTTTTGTTTTTGGATTATCAAATGCAAATTTATCAACAACAATAACTTCGTTTTGTGCAAGTTTTGTGCTGATTGCACTTAAGAGAGCATATCTCTTCTTTTGCTTATTAACTTTTTTAGAGAAATCTCTTGGCTTTGGAGCAAAAACAACTCCACCACCTGTCCATTGAGGACCTTTTGAAGAACCTTGTCTTGCTCTTCCTGTTCCCTTTTGACGCCAAGGTTTTTTAGCATGACCTCTAACTTCGCTTCTTGTAAGAGCCGATTTAGTTCCTTGTCTTTGATTTGCATTATAAGCAACAACGACTTCATGGATAAGAGGTTCATTATACTCCACTGCGAAAAGTTCGTCTGGGAGATTTACTTGACCAACTTCCTTGGCCTGCATATTGTAAACTTTAACTTTTGCCATGTTTTACTCCTTTAGTTGCCTTTAACTGCTTCACGAATTGTTATAACTGAACCTTTAGGACCAGGGATACAACCTTTTACGAGAAGAATGTTTCTTGAAGGGTCAACCTTAACAATTTCAAGATTTTGAATTGTAACTCGCTCAACACCATAGTGTCCAGGCATATGTTTGTTTTTGAACACTCTTGAAGGTGTAGAGTTTGCACTCATAGAGCCGACTTCTCTATGAACAGGTCCAGTTCCGTGAGTCATCTTTAATCTGCGTTGATTCCATCTTTGGATAACACCAGTAAATCCACGACCACGAGTAGTGCCTGTTACATCTACTTTATCTCCCTCAGCAAAGATGTCTGCCTTAACTTCTTGACCAAGAGAATAATCACTTGCATTTTCAAACTTAAGTTCTTTAACAATTCTGTAAGATTCAACACCGGCTTTTTTGAAAGCACCTGTCTTAGGCTTGTTGACTCTATGTGCTTTTTGCTTGTCAAATGCAACGACTACTGCATTATAACCATCCTTTTCGTTGTTTTTAACCTGAACAACTGGGCAAGGACCTGCCTCTACAACAGTAACTGGGATAACCACGCCTTCAGGAGTGAAGACTTGAGTCATGCCAAGTTTCTTGCCTATTATTGCTTTTTTCATTTCTATGTCTTCCTCCTAATTATAACTTGATTTTGATATCAACACCAGCAGGCAAATCAATTTTCATAAGAGCGTCAACTGCCTTTGCAGATGGTGAATATATATCAATAAGTCTTTTGTGAGTTCTTGACTCAAATTGTTCACGACTGTCTTTGTTATTGTGTGGTGAACGAATAACTGTTACCACTTCTCTGTCAGTTGGAAGTGGAATAGGCCCTGCAACTTTAGCACCGAACTTTTCAGCAGTATCAATGATTCTTTTGCAAGCCTCATCAATAAGACTGTGTTCAAAGGCCTTTAATTTAATTCTAATAACTTGTGTTGCCATTAAATAAAATACCTCCTGTAATAGCAATGCTAACCATCGACATTCACCCTTTTAATAACGCACAAAAGCAAGATATCCGTCTAAATTAATCATACGGAACACTTGCCCACGTGTATCACGCTGTAAGAGTTTAAAAAATGTGATTTAACGGTTAGTCGCCGTGGTCTTAATGCCACGAACTTGTCCACATAAATTCTCTTTGATTGCCGGTAATCAAAGTAACCTTATGTTTCAACCCATAATTCACAGCAATAATATAATACCAAAGAAAATAAAATAAGTCAAGAATTTTATCAAAGATTTTAAAACATTTTTTGTATGTATTTAATATTACAATTTATAGTAAAATTACTTCAAACATTTTGTTAAAAATATTTATAAACAAAAATGAAAAGCAACAAAACTTTTCATATTAATAATGAAAAATATAAATATATATAATATATTATATTATTATATAGAATCTTATAGATTTATAAATAAAAAACACTTCAAACTCTTTTTTGTTTGAAGTGTTTAATTTTATACTAAACTTAAAACTTTATATCCCGTTCGCCATTCATAATTTGTTGTCAATATATAGTGCACTTGATTACTTGTTAAAATGCTAAAATTAATAGTTTGCAGTTTTTCATATTCTGTATTATTTAAAATTTTTATTGCATTGAAGCAAGCATCAGAAATTGGCAAAGATGTTGTTTTTTTACAAGATGGACAAACAATCTCTCCAACTTCCAAATTGATATATTTTGCACCTAATTTTGCCCCACATGAAGAACAGGTGTCTGTTAAAAAACTATATCCCATAGCATTAAAAATACTTAACAAAAATTTATCTATAACATTAAACTTTTTCACATCATCATAACATAAAGTTTTTAATGCTTGTATAATTTCTATAAATAATGAAAGATTAGGTTCAGTAGCAATTTTCCCAACAATATCTAGAACTGCACAAGCCTCATAATATTTATCAATATTGTTTGATAAATAAGAAAAATTGTCTATGATATCAACCGATGTTACTATACTATAATTCTTTCCTTCTTCAAGAATAAAATCTCCTAAACTGAAGATTTCTTTTGCAGCCTTTAACTTTGCCTTATCCCCCCTTACTCCCTTCATAGTAACTGTTATAAGTCCTTTCTCAAGAGTATAAAGTTTGACAAGTTTATCTTTCTCTTTTACATTTGTTCCACCAAGAACAATACCTTTTACTTTTGTTGTCGCCATAAATTATAATTCCGTTTCTTCTTCAATTTGTTTATTTTCTTTTTCTTTAAGAAGGGTATCGTATTCTTTAGTACATTCAATTAAATATCTCATATCTTCAATATCTCCTGTCATTTTAGCAACAAACCAAATTTCAAGCATAGCAAATTCTGCATCTTCAATTCTTTGTTGTAAAGTTTTTTCCATATTCCCTCCTCTTGTAAATATAGTATATACCAAAAAAAATGAAAACTACAACAAAAATCAAAGATATTAAGATAACTTTGTCATTTATTTTTTTTAATAAAAAACTTAAAAATTAAAATACTTTGAAAAAATTACTTGAAAAATGAAATAAAATAAAGATTTTTAATTCAAAAATTTTAAATTATTTTTTGAATTACAACATTTCCACTTGAAATTGTTTGTGGGTTAACATTTGTATTTCTTATAGTTACTAAAGCGTTAGGATTTGTTATTTCAAGGAAAATACTATTTGACACTGTCGATGCAGAACCTGCCGTTCCAGATGATGTTACTGATGAATTAGGTATTAACACACCATCAACATATACAGCATAAGAAGAATTTCCATCTGCCGCAAAAGTTCCATTAAGATTAAATGAAAACATATATCTTCCGTTGACCAAACTAAATGTTCCTGCATTATCATAAGATATTGCACTACCTTGGTTAAATGCAACAACAGGAACAACATTACCACCACTCAAAACAGTTTGAGCACCAGTAATATTAGCAATAAGTTGAGCTGGCTGAACTATTGGATTAACTATAATATTATCTGATTGATTTAATAGTGCAATTAAATCACGACGACAAGTAAATATTGGACGTGGATAAATGCAACCAGTATTACATTGATTAAAATTTAAATTACAAGGCATAATTATCTCCCAACAGCCCTCATTTTCATTATATTAAATTACTTAACTTTTTGTTTATCGTTTAAATGTTTATAATAAAATGCTTGGGATTGTAATGCACTAGGCAAACAAAATTCATTATTATTAATAAAATCTAAAACATCATCAAGTTTGACAATTTTTAATTTAATATCTTCACTTTCTTCTAAATGCTGAGTTCCACTTAATTCAATTTCGGCATTAAAACTTGTTATATTTTCATCTGTAAGACCTGCACTTGAATATGCACATTCAACAACCTTTTCTAATTTTAATACATTCCCACCAATTTCTTCATAAGTCTCACGTATTGCCGCACTTTCTGAACTTTCTCCTTCATCAACCATACCAGCAGGTAAACTATAAATATATCTATTTAAAGGAGAACGAAATTCTTTTATAAACACAACAAATATATTATCTCCTTTTTTATAATAAGGCAAAATTCTTACAGCATCTGCTCGTCTTTTATTATTATTTAAAACTAACCTTTCTTGATTCCTTCTACTTGCAAATTCATATTCCTTAACTTTTCCATTTTCATATTGATAAATTGCATGATATAAATTCAAATACTTATTATCCGTTTCTTTAACTATTTTTAACAACTTTTTCATTTTAATCCCCTTTATATTATTATAACATTAATTTATTAAATGAAAAATAATTTGAATAATTTATAGATTAGTTATAATCAAAACTAAAAGAAAATTAGCATAAAAAAAGACACTATTAAAGTGTCTTCTATGGTGGAGCAATCGGTTTGCTGTGCGAACTTATCTTTCGCTATATTTATATGTTCTTGTGCTTCCTTTAATGTGACGGTGTCTTGCTTATCTAATATGTCAATGTATATATTAAAATAATCGTCAAACACATAAATAGAATTTACAAAAGTATCAATAAGTTTTTGTCTATCTTTTGTGCTATCGTCATTAAAATAAATAAAAGCCTTTAAATATTTGATTATATCTTCTTTTGTATGTTTAACACTTGTTGCAAGTGTTATTTTTTTTATTTGGTTTGTGTAGTTTTCTTGTAGTTCTGTTAGGTCGTCCGCTTGCTGATTTAGTCTTGTAAGAATATTCTTATTTTTGGTTGCTATAAATTGACTTGTGATATTGTCTAATTGTTTGTCAATATCTTTGAGTTTTTGCTCATATTCCTTTATTTTTAGATTGTTTAAGTTGTTATCATACTCTTTTACAATATTACTTGCTATTTCTTCAATATTGGCAGGCTTAAGCACTTTATCTTTTAATACTTGTATAACTTCATCTTCTAGTTGTTGCTTATTTTCATTTTTCTTTTTACAAGCGTGTCGTTTGTTCCTTTCAAGACAAGTATAATATGCGTGTGTCTTGCCGTTGTGGCTTGTTCCTGAAGTTCCTATCATTGTAGCACCACAATAGCCACAAAACAATTTGCCTGTTAAAATAAAATCTATTTTTGATTTACCGCCGTATCTCTGATTGTGTTTTAATCGTTCTTGCACTTTATTAAATGTATCTTCGTCAATAAGTTTAGGGAAGTAGTCAAAACTTTCTATGTAATCGTTTTTATAATAACCTAAATACTTTTTGTTTTTTAATTTGTCTTGTATGCTGTTGGTTGTAAATTTCTTACCTTTATTAGTCCTATAACCTAATTTATTTAATTTATCTACGATTTCGGTTTTATTCATTCCTGATGCATAATCTTCAAACATCATTTTGACTGCTGGTGCTTGTTCTTCATTTATGACTATCTTTTTATCTTCTACTTTATAGCCATATAGAATATTACCACCTATGAAAAGTCCTTTTAAAACACTTTCTCTCATACCCCTTTTTACTTTCTGACTTAAATCTTTTGAATAGAGTTCTGCAAACATTTCAAGCAAACTTTCCATAATTAAGCCTTCCGCAGTGTCGCTGATAACTTCGGTTGCTGATATTACTTTTACTCCGTTTTGTTGGAGTAAGTGTTTATATATTGCGTTGTCATATCGGTTACGACTAAATCGGTCTAACTTATAGACAAGTATTTTTTCAAATTGGTGTTTTTTGCTATCTTCAATCATACGCAAAAATGCAGGTCTATTGTCATTCGTTCCTGTCATAGCCCTGTCTATATACTCATCTAAAATTGTGATGCCGTTCTTCTCTGCATATTCCTTGCAAACTCGTAGTTGACCTTCTATGCTTTGCTCTGTTTGTGCAGAAGAAGAATAGCGAGCATAAATAACTGCATTCATAATTTATGCTCCATTTTATCTAATATCGTTTTTATTGCTTTTATATCGTTTTCTGATAAGTAGTAAGTTGAAGAGCCAAAACCTGGAATAACTAAAGACACACAGCATTTATCTTCTTTTTCGGCTTTTTTATGTTTATACTTTTCATTCCCTGATATTAAATATTCTAAGGTGGTATCAAGATAGTTTGCAATTTTGCCCATAGTATCAACATCAACACTCATAGAGCGCCTTTGGAACATACTTGCTAATGTTGTATAAGGTATACCTAAGTCAATACTTAATTTTCTTTTGCTTATGCGTCTTTCCGCTAAAAGTCCATTTATTCTATCATACAAGTCCATTTTATATACTCCTTTATAGTAAATATTATACATAATTTGTATTATTTTTCAAGTATTTTTAACATTTGCAAACTTTTTTATGCAAATGCGTATTTTTAGTTGACAAATATACTAAAAAGAGTATATTATAAAATCAAGATACGCATTTGCGTATAAATTTTAATAAAAGGAGGTAGCTTCTATGTATGGTGAGTTGATTTGTTTAATGTTTAAAAATAAAGTTTCTATAACTAACATAAGCAAAACATTAAATTTATCGCGTAATTCAGTCGCTGACAAAATCAGGGGCAAAGCAAAATTTTCAGTTGACGAAATATGCAAAATACGAGATAAGTTCTTCCCTGATAAAACATTAGACGAAATATGCAAAAGGGCTTAATTATGAAACAAATAATAGGTTATGTGTATTCACGAAAAGATAAAAAGGTTTTGCCTATTTATCAAAATTTGCAAACTGATTGCAATCTAAAAATTAAAGTAGAAAAATTTTTGACAGAACTAGCCGTCAAAAAATTAAAAGGAGATTAAACAATGGTAGTTAAATATGAAGTTAGAAGCAATACAAAATCGACATTTTATTACACAGAAGTAGATGCAGTAAGAAAATGTGTAAGTTTAGCAAAATTAGGCATACGCTCAAGAGTATTTAAAGTAACATTTAAACTTTACAAAAATACTGAAGAATGTGTCTTTGTTCCTACTGATAACCCTGACGATTACAAAAATTTAAAATTTTCGATTTAAGCCACAAAAAAGGTATGTCGTGATAAATTAGTCGAGCATACTTTAAAAAATCGATTGTAGCGAAAAAAAATATCAAAAAAGTTGACTTAAAAGGGGGTGTTTTTTAAAAGCACTATGACTAAATTAAGCAAAAAATTCAAGCAAGAAAATTCTTTCTTTTTAAGGGGTAAAAATAGACAAAAAATTGACTATAACGAAAAGTGCAAAAAGTGTCAGTGTGATTGTAAGCAAAGTTACAATACAAAAATTGCATTTTGTCCATACTTTACACCTACACAAAAGATATAAGGAGCAAATATGATAAACAAAGAAAAGAAGAAAAAACAAAGGGTTAATCTAAATTTATTGATTATGCTAATTACATTTTTAACGCTTGTTATGTTTTTACTTCCGTGTGTAAGTAGTATAGCAAAAGCAGAAAACAACAAATATACAACAGTTATACAAGATTTGTTTGTTGATAGTTCTTTTAAAATAGAAGACTACCCAACAATTAACGGCGATTATTCTTTGCAAGTAATACAAGTTGCCGAAAGTAACGAAAAAGAATTATTTGTATATGTTTATCAACCTAGTAGTTATACAACAGATTTAAGAGCAACAAGTATAAACATATCACAAGGAATAAATGAAAATGTTAAATATGTAAACTACACATTAGAGTATTTAAGCAGTTTTGAAACGATATATAAATACAAAGTAAACGATTTAATAGTAAAAAATGACGCATTAAGATATTATGATATTACATCAATTTTTAGAAAATGGAGCAGTGTTTTAGACAAAGAAACAGGTAATGATAATGAAGTAGATGAAGTTGCTTACAATGTAAGTAAACTATTTACAGCAAGCACAGTTAAAGGCGAAGTATCTTACTCATGTCTTGAAAGTGAAACAATAGAAATTACAAATAAGTATGTTGACCATATTAGATATTTAAATGGTTTTTGGCTATATACTGACTCTTGTGATGGTCATTATGTAGCATTTTCAACTGACAAGCAAATTGATAAACTTATGGAAGCAGATTTGACATACATAGCAGAAATAGGTTCGGGTTCTCTTGCTACTGGACGATGGACTGCTGATAAAACCGAAACAAAATCAATAACAATTCATGCTGACGACAAAGCATCAAGTGATATGACTGGACCTTTTGGGCATACTTACACTTGGAATAGAATAGAGAGTGTATCAGAATTTATAGAAAAAGAAGATTTAAAAGACGAAACAAAAAAGAATTTAGAGAATATGCAATGGGTTTTAAGATTTGCCGAAACAGACTACACAGAATATAACGGAATGTTTAACCCACATTATGAAGCAACAAAAGTATCAGAAGTAACAATATTAAGACTTAAATTTGAAACAAACGGACTGGTTTATAATCTTGGTGTTATTGATAACAAACAATCAGGCGATGATATTCCTGGAAATAACGAAAATTCTTGGTTTGACAATTTAATAAAGTGGTTAATACGAATTGCACTTATAGTGTTAGCAATAATATTAGTTATAGTATTTTTCCCATATATTGTAAAAGGTATATGGTGGCTTATCACTTTACCATTTAAAGCATTTAAAAAGAAAGATAAGTAAGGTGGTGAACAGTGGCAAAATATGATAAAACTATGTTTTACTGGTTACAATTAAGGGAAGATTTTTTTGACGAAGATGCTATAAGTTGGTTAGAAGAACAACCGAACGGCAAAGATTATTGTTTGTTTTATTTAAAACTTTGTTTAAAGTCATTAAAAACAAACGGCATTATGATAAGACAAGTAGGTCAAATATATGTGCCTTACGATGCCAACAAACTAGCAGAGCTAACACGAACTAAAGTTGATACAGTTGTTGTTGCTCTTAAACTTTTAAAGCAAATAGGACTTGTAAATATTTTAGAGAACGGCGAAATATATTTGCCACAAGTTGAAACAATGATAGGTGCTAAAAGTGTTGGAGCTTTTATTCGAGAACAGCAACGCAGATTGCAGGGACGACAAACGGACGACAAAAAGGCGACAAATGTCGCCCAAAGTGTCGCCCTAGAATATAGAGTAGAGAATATAGATAATAGAAATAATATACACACGCACGCACACACGCGCGAAGAAATATCAATCGATTTTGTTTTAAGTGAATGCGAACGGCTAGCGCCTACTTTGCTAAAAAGATATAACAAAAAGCCGAATGCAGAAAGCACACTAAAACAAATATTAAAAGATTTAGATATAACAAAAGAAGATTTATCAATACTTTTGGATAAAGCAAATAAAACATATATTGTTATGCCTAAATATAATACTCTTGATTTGTGTTGGGTTTTAAATCATAGAGAACAAGTTTTAAAAGCAGAAATAAAAGATAATACAAACAAAACACAAAAAACACATAAACAAGAAAGTCAATTAGAAAGAGCAGCAAAAAGTTTGGGGTTAAATTTATGATAAAAGAAGAATTATTGAAAGTATATGCTTATGCTAGTGCAATCTGGTCTAGTTTTAAACTACCAAACAATGATTTAGATTTAGCACTTATGAACGAAGTCTGGCTTAATAAATTAAGCGAATTTAATTTGCCTATTATATTTTCAGCAATGGACGAATATGCACGCACAAATGCTTTTTGTAATGTAATTCAAGTTGCTGAATTATGCAAGAAATTTGAAAGTATTAAAAATGGGACATATGTTGACGAAGAAATGATTTTGCGTGAGATAAAAGATGCAGTAAGTTATGATAAATGTCGTGAGAATTATGCAAAATTAAGTCCTATTGCAAAAAGGTTTGTTGCTGGTAGTCATATTTTGGCACGCTGGGCAATGGATGATGCTTTTAATTCTGTAATACTCAGTAATTTAAGAAAAGAAATAAAAGCATATTTTGAAGCTGAACGAATGCAACAAAGTGTGAATAAAATACAAGCTTTGAATTTTGATAATAAAGAACAAATTGAGACAAAGGAGCAATGAAAAATGAAAAGTAAAGTGTATTATGGATTTATTATTGATTGTATGTATACATATGATTTAACGATTGAAGAAATTGCAATAGCAATGGGCGTTAGTCCTGTTATTGTTTGTAAAAAGGTTTGTGGTTTAGTAAAAACTACTTTAGGAGATATTTTAAATCTTGTAGAGAATATAAAGAGAATAGATAAATTTGTTTTGTTAAATTCTATTGAAAAAGATTTAAGCAATATCGTTTATATAGAAACAAATAAGAAAAATGCATATTTTATTAAATATTTACTTTGTGATGAGCAAAGATTGGAAAAATTGGTAAATTTGGTAAAAGGTAAGTAGATATGCGCGAAAATTTGGGTTAAAATAATATGCGCACTGTGTGCGTGTATTATTCCAAATTTTCGCGTGTGCTATTTACAAATTTGTTTATGTAAATGCGATTGGTTAAAATATGTTATCAAAAAAGTATGTTTTAGAAATAAAATCAAAATTTAGATAAAATATTTTGAAAACAACCGCATAGAGAGTGCGACCGTAAGGTCGCTAAAAGTTGCGCAATTAAAAAAGGAGTTAATATGAACGATTTAGGTAAAAGAAAATTAAACGAATTACATAATATTTACAACAATTATGAAAACTACAAAGGCAATACAAAGAGCAAACTTGAAAAAGAATTGCTTGCACTAAAAAACAAAATATCAGAAGAAGAATTTAATAAATTGATGCTCGCTTATAACTCATACAAAAACTATTTGATTAGCATATTTGCCTACACAAATAAAGTTTTTGTAAAAATTGAAAAAGAAAATTCTTTCAAAGATATTGATAAATTACTTGAGCCTTTAGACGAATTATAATTTTTTGCATTCGAGTGCAAAAAACAAAATAGTCCACTCGAGTGGACAAAAAAAGTAGTTAGCACAAACTAACTACTTTTTGATTATAATACCGAGTAGATTTTGTTTAAAAATAATTGTATTTTTAAATGTTCTTACAGCGGTGGTTGTGGTGGAAGTTATAGGGCTCGAACCTATGACCTCCTGCTTGTAAGGCAGATGCTCTCCCAGCTGAGCTAAACTTCCATAATACGCAACTTTTGGTTACGTATTATAATATATCAAAGATTGTTTTATTTGTCAACAATTTTTAAAAAAAATCTAAATTATTTTTCTTCATTATTATTTTGAACTTTTTCTTCTAATTTTTCAGCCTTCAATAAATCTCTAATTTCTTTTAAAATATATTCAGTAGAGTTTTGTTTTGCAAGTTCTTCCTCTGCCTTTTTCTTTGCTTCTTCTTCAAGTTTTGCTTGCTCTAAAGCAGCATTTTTCTCTTCCAAATATGTAGCAACTGCTTCTTTATCTTTTAAACTTATTCCTTTCTCTTTAAGAGCAATTTTATCTTCTTTAGTTAGTTTTGGTTTTACTTTATTCCTTGCATCTTTAAACATTGCACTACTTTTCATTGCAATTTTTAAAAATAAGAATAAAACAAATGCAATAATTAAGAAATTTAAGATTGCTGTAATAAATGCCCCCCAATCAATATATATACTGTTTGCAAGATCAATAACCTGTTCCCCAGAAGTAGGATCTGTAGTATAAACGGTTTTTAAAAATGTATAAGCAGAAGATAATCCTGCACCACCTAAAGATAGTAACCAATTAATAAATGGCATTATTATTTTGTTTGTAAGAGCAGTAACAATCGCTGTAAAAGCACTTGCAACAATTACACCGACAGCCATGTCAACTATATTACCACGACTTATAAACTTTTTAAAATCCTTAAAAAACTTTTTCATTATTCCTCCTTTTATAATTCTACAAAATATTTCAATAAAAATCAATCTTTTCAGTTAAATATAAAATATTGATTTTTAACATAAAAGAGATACATCAGATTTAATCTAATGTATCTCTTTTTTTTGACAAACTATCTAGAAGTCATTAAGTTGTTGATCCCCCAGAACCTCCAGGACCTCCTTTTTTCTTAGACTCTTCAATAAGTTGAGAAAGTAATTCATTTGTCTTCTCTTGTCTTTGAGCCATTGCCTTAGCCTCAGATTCTCGCTTCTCGCCTTGAGCCTTAACAAGATCATCACCCTTAGGATCAGGTTTTTTCATCTTCATTGAATTAAAGATTTCAGTAGCACCTTTAACAGCCTTATCTATTCCTAAGCCAGCAGCACCTTCATCTAATGTCTTTTTAAATGAATCTGCAATACTCTTACCAATTCCTTTCCAAGATGTTGCCTCCTTTAATTCTTCGCCAATTTTTTTACCAAGACCTCTCCATGTATCACCCTTAAACAGATCTCCTACTGTAGCAGTAACATTTCCATTCTTATCTTTAGTAATAGCAGTTCCTTTGATTGAATTGAGTGAGTTCTTTACACTAGAAGTAAGATCCGCTTTTATAATATCGCCTCCACTCATATTTCTCTTATATTCCTTAGATCCTTTTTCTCTTACCAATCCATAAGTAGAAGCCAATTTATTTTCTTTTTTCTGATATCTATTATATTTTTTGTTTGCTTTTGCCAAACCTTTTTCAGCAACTTTTCTCTTATCTTTTAAATTATTTAAATCATCGTCTTCTAGGAATATTGATTCCGTTTCTAGTTTTTTAGCCCTTTCTCTCATCTTTTCAGATTTTTCTTTTGAAAAACCATTCGCTCTAGCATCATTATATGCAAGATCTCCTGCAGCATCAATTCTGGCTTTATTATTTTTCTTTAAGTCTTCTTCTCTTGCATTTATCCCAGAATTTAACTTGTTTAAACTTGCAGTATAACCACCCTTAGAACTTCCTGCCCTTAACCTTTCTTTTCTTGCCTTATCAGCACGTTTACCAGCACCATCTGAACGAGCAGCCTTATACAACGTCTTTCCAGCACCGAATGCTTTTTTACCAAGAGCATATTCTGCTTTAACTGTCCCTGCCATTACTCCAACACCGAGTTTTCCAGCCTTCAATCCCATTCCAGCACCTTTTTTAATATTTGCTGCAATGTCACCTTTCATACTTTGACCTATTGAGTTGGCATCAGCACCACCAACAAATCCTGAAACCATAGTAATGAAATCTTTTGCCATCAACAATCCTGCTACCAAGATTATTAAATTTACTATATAGTCAATTACGGCAACTCCAAAGAATTTTATACTTTGAACATAAGGAAGGAGTAACAATAATATATTCATACCAACAATTGCACCAATTGCCATAAATATTTGTTGCATGAAGTTTGAGCCCCAATTCTTAAACGCTTTAAAGTTGTCCATTGGCGCCAAACCTAAAATAGATGGATAAATTAAGAATAAAGCAGCACCCTTAATAAGTCTTGTCATCAAACCAACAATTATAGAAATCATAATTGCAAATACTGTAAAACCTCCAATAAATGCAATGATGAAATTAAATTGCCATAAATTATAGAATAACCAAACCGTTGAAACATCCCATTTTGAAAAAGCATCTACACTTGTTTTTCCAATACCGAAAATATCTGATAATGCCCATACAGGAGCGGCGTCTCCGATTTGATCTTTAAGTTGACTATAACTAAGTCCATCATCAAAAGATAAACAATTTGCAAATGCATAGTCTACTTGTGAAGCAATGTATTCGATTCTATCTTCTTCAGATTCGATTCCGTCAACCACTTCACTATTCCCAAAAATTTGAGTTCCTCCAACCCAAGAACCACCCCCAACAGTTATTCCTATAATTGGAATTTCAACTTCAAGTCCTTCAAAGTGTGCACCGTGACGAACATTTCCTATAGTGGCTTCATCAATTGCACCAGTTCTAACTCTGTTTGCTGAATATAGACTGGCATTGAATAACATTCCACCAAACGTTGTCGTGCTTGAAGTTCCACGAGAACCAAAATAATCATAATGAGCATAGGTTTCTGTTGTGCTGCCGACTGCAACATCAGATGAAAACAATTCAGCAACATCTCGACCATACATTTCTTCAACTTCACCAGAACTTCCAGCACCTGCTGTAATTTGATCAATAGTTCTTAATAAGAAACTTGTAAGTTGCATACCAACTATAACAGCGACAGGTATAACAACAAAAGTAAAGACTGCTTTTAAAGAAGTATATATGTATTTCCAAGGGCTAGTCCCTGCTGTGTCTTCATTATAGTGTGATTTAATAATTGCAACAATAGTTGAAATAACAAGAATAATTACTCCAAAAATTGCTAAACTCCAAAAGACAGTATTTAACGCTTCATATGCTGGGGCACTATCTCCAAAGCCAAGAATTCCATACAAGAATTCTGTTAATGGGTCTTGTCCTTCAACTACATTACCGCCTGCATCGTAATAGACGTCTAGACCTGCAAGTTTTCGAACTAATGCTTGCATTGCATCTACACCACTGGAAATAGCAGCAAATAAAAAGTATATAATTTTTGGAATTATATCAAAAAACGTTCCTATCTTTTCTAGCAAACCAAGATTCAATAGTGAGTTATAGTTCAATTCCCTCTCTACCTCCAATGAAAATTTGATATCTTAAGCGAAAAGATTTTTAAATATTCAACTTGCAAAAACCAACACAATCTCTCCCTAAGATTTCATATCATAAATAATTTTTATTTATAATCAGCATATAAATTATTTATGATATATAATTTATCATTTACATTATAACAAATAAAAATTCAAATTACAACAAAAACCTATAAAAATTATTCAAAAATCTTCAAATAAATATTGACAAAATCATCAAAAGATAAGTTTTCAGCCCTTAAAGACAAAATAGATTGTGGCAGATTATCAATTTTCATTTTCAATTTTAAATTAGAATGTTCTAAATTATTTTTTAAAGTTTTTCTTCTCATGGAGAAACATGATTGAACAAAACTATAGAATTTATCGTCGTCTATATTTTTATATTTTTCTCTATCAATATCTATACGAACAACTGCGGAATCAACATTAGGTTCTGGATAAAACATTTTCCTATTAACATTGCGAGTAATTTTAGCATTTCCATAAAAATTAATCATAATAGTGAGTATTCCGTAATCTTTTTCTCCTTTAGTGGCAACTATACGCTCTGCAACTTCTTTCTGAACCATAATTGTCAAAGATTTAAGTTTTTTTGAATTTTTTAAAAATTTAAAAATAATAGGTGTTGTTATATAATAAGGAAGATTAGCAATAATTTTATAACCATCTTCAAAATAATTTTCTATTTCAAGCAAATTTTCTTTCATTATATCTTTAAAGATAAAATTAACATTATTTAATTTTAGTCCCAGCAAATAAGATTCAAGATCTTTGTCAATTTCATAACTTATAACTTTTTTTGCTCTATTTGAAATTTCTTTTGTTAATGTTCCTGCACCTGCCCCAATTTCAAGCACTTCATCGTTTTTATCAATTTCTGCATCATCAACAATAGCAGACAGCAAATTTTTATCTGTTATAAAATTCTGCCCAAATTTTTTCTTAAAATTATGGTTTATCATATGCCAAACAATCTCCTTGCGTTTTCTGTCGTAGTAATTGCAACTTCTTCAACTGATATTTTTTTTAGTTCTGCCAAATTTTCTGCTATGGTTGGAATAAAGTATGGTGCATTTCTTTTTCCACGATATGGATTTGGAGCAAGATAAGGACAATCTGTTTCAAGTAATATTTTATCTAATGGGACTAATATAACCATATCCTTAACTGCAGTTGCATTTTTAAAAGTTGACACACCTCCTACTGAAATGTATAGACCTAGTTTCATAATCTCTTTTGCAATTTCATAACTCCCACTATAACAATGAAAAGTTCCACTTGCTTCAAGCAAATGTTTATTTTGTTTAAGAATTTCAATCATATCACCATAAGCATCTCTGCAATGAATGACTATAGGCTTTTTTAACTCATGAGCAAGCGATAATTGTTTAACAAAAATCTCCTTTTGTTTTTCCTTTGGCGGCATATCTTCAGTATATTGAAGACCTATTTCTCCTATAGCAACAACCTTTGGATTTTGGGCAAGTTTACGCAATTTATTCTCAATTTCTTCATTATATTCATATATATTTTCAGGATAAACTCCGATAGTTGCAAAAATGCCATCATTATCTGATGCAAACTGGACTGCATCTAAAGACGATGAATAATCATAACCTGATGTAATAATCTTATTGACACAACATTCATTTGCTTTCTTTATTACTTCCTTACAATCTTCTTTAAACTGCTCATCAGTAAGATGTGCATGGGTATCTACAAACATACTTCTCCTAATAAAATCTTTAATTATAGTTTAAACTTTACATTAATTCTAACTATCCTTATAAAAAAAGTCAAATATAACAATTTAATTTCTAAATTCGCAAATTAAGGAATATTATACAACATGAACAGAATATGGTTTGTCATGGTAGTCGCATCTATTGCCTGTCTTATTTGGACTGACCCTGCAAATATGCTTAATTCTATGATTGGAGCATCAACAGAAGCATTAACTCTTTCTGTTGAACTTTGTGCTGTATATGCTGTATGGTTGGGAGTTTTAGAACTTGTAGAAGAAAGTGGACTTGGCAATAAACTTGCAAAACTTCTTCATCCTCTTATTAAAAAACTTTTTAAAATAAACGACCCAGAAGCAGAAAAAATGATTGCACTTAATATGTCTGCAAATATGTTAGGGCTTGGAAATGCTGCAACTCCTATGGGAATTGCAGCGATGAAAAGATTAGATGACGGAAGTGGCATCGCAACGCCTGCTGTGATAATGCTTATAGTTTTAAATTCAACATCTATCCAACTGCTTCCAAGCACTATTATAGGTCTGCGTGCTTCTGCCGGGTCTGCTTCTCCTTCTGATATAATTTTGCCAACTATTCTTTCTACGATTTGCACATTTATTCTTGGTATTGTTCTTGTAAAATTATTTGGTCATATTCATGATAAAATAAAAAGGAGCAAAAAATGAGTGCATATATCTTACCAATCATTTTTATTGCCCTTTTTTGCTATGCCAAACATAAAAAGGTAAACACCTATGATACATTTGTGAAAGGGGCTAAAAAATCAATACCACTTGTAATTGATATTTTCCCATATATTGCAACAATTATGATTGCAGTTGCACTTCTGCGAGAAAGTGGCATTACTTCTATGCTGGCTTATGCCCTTTCACCAGTATTTAACTTTTTAGGAATTCCTACCGAACTCATTGAACTTGTCCTATTACGCCCATTCACAGGCTCTGGTAGTTATGGACTGCTCAACGATATTTTAACTACTTATGGTGCTGATAGTTATATTGCTCGTTGTGCTTGCGTTATACTGGGTTGTAGTGAAACTATATTTTATGTTACGACCGTTTATATCTCTCAAACTAAAATAAAAAAATTGTTATATGCAATACCCGTTGCTTTAATTTGTGCATTAGTAGGTTCAGTTGTGGCATGTTTATTATGTAAAATAATTTAAAATTAATTAAAATAAAGATTAAAATAAAATAAAAAATAAATAAAAATTCAAAATAAAATAATTTTATATATTTTTTTATTTTTTAATATTAAATATTAAATTATTTTATATTTTATTATTTTTATCAATTAAATATTTTTTAATATTTTTTTATTTTTTTTAAGATTTTATAAATTAATTATTATTTTAACTAATATTTTCTTTTATTCCCTTCAATTTCAATTATTGTAATATTAGTTGCAATAGATTGAAAAAAAAGTCTCAACCTTCTTAAATCATCATTTTCATAACTTTGAGAGAATGCTATTGCCAAACTACAAGCAAGTGAAACAAGTTCTGCACCCGACATATTTAATTTTTTCTTTTCTTTCTCGTCCATATCAATATTTATTCGATTTTAAATCGCTTTGTTCTTAATTTATAATTTTTTAAACCCTAAATAATCTACCTAAAAACATTTGTTGAAAATAGTTTTTACATGATATAATCTAAACATGGATAAAAATTTCTTTCAAAAAGTGTATGACGTTGTTAAATTAATCCCAAAAGGATATGTTTCAACGTATGGACAAATTGCAAAATTTATTGGACAACCCACCATGTCAAGACAAGTTGGCTGGGCTTTACATAAAAATCCATATCCTATAGAAGTGCCTTGCCATAGAGTTGTTTTCTCTGATGGTTCTCTTTCACCTGCTTTTGCATTTGGTGGTCTTAATAGGCAATTTGAACTACTGCAAAATGAAAATATAGAATTTCTTGATAATGGTAAAGTAAATATGAAAAAGCACTTATATAAATTTGTATAATCGTAAAATATAATAAGAATATAAAAAGTCATAAGATTTATCTTATGACTTTTTTAAAACTTATGACTTAATCTTTCTTTTACTTCTTTTTCTCCAAGTAAATTCATTATTGTAAATAAAGTTGGAGAGTTTTTTCGTCCAGTAATTGCAACTCGTATAAATTCACATGCTTTTGCTACATTTCCTTTAAATGCTGAAGGATTTTGTTTATATAACTTATTATCAGTTGCAAAACCTTTTTCTCCTGCTTTTTCTTTTACATTATTAAACCATTCTTCATTATTTTGTGCAGATTTATAACTTTCACAATAGAATGATAGAAAATCATTAGCATTTTCCCTGTCTTCATCTGCCATTTCAAAAGAACTTGGTTTTTCAAACATATAAATAAAATAATCTTTCATCATACTATAATTATAAATATCTTTTCTTGGTTTTGCTGTTCCATCTCTATCCATTTGACAAAGTTTTACATATTTTTCTTTATCAGACTCAAGTTTTTTTGCTAAAGACAAATCATATTTTGAAGCCCAATCAAGCCAATTATTATAAAGAGTTTCACCACTCATGGTTGCAATAATATTTTTTGAAATATCATTTAATTTTACAAGGTCAAATATCGGTGCAACTGTTGTAATATCACTTGTTCCAAATTTGAATTCTTTCCAAGATTTATCAGGATTGTTTTTTCTCCAAATCTCAAAACCAGAGTTTATCATATTTAAAAGGTATTCAAGAACACTATCTATAGGATATCCCTTTTCAGTAAAATATAACATATTAGATTCTGGGTCATATCTTTTTGAAATTTTTCTTCTATTCCCCTCTTCATTTAATTTGTAAATCAATGGATTATGGCAATATTTTATAGGTTTAAATCCTAGTGCTTCAAAAAGTTCCAGATGGGCTGGCGTTGAAGAAATATATTCCTCACCACGCACTACAACAGTAGTTCCCATAAGTGTATCATCTACAGCATGTGCAAATGCATAAGGTGGAGTTCCGTCGTTTTTTAAAATAACAAAATCTTTTGCATTTGCTTTGGCTTCAAGTTCACCTTTAATAAGGTCATAAAATTTAATTCTTTCCTTTCCTTCATTTTTTGTTTTCAGCCTTATTGCAAATTTTTCACCTTTTTCAATATGTGCTTTAATTTCTTCATAAGTAAGATTTCTGCAAGGATCATACTCTTTTTCATCATCATCAACAAACTTGGTTTCTCTTAATTTTAAAACATCACTTTTCCCCTCTGTTTTTTTACAAAAACATGGAAATGCACGACCATCAGCAACTAATTTTTTTGCAAAAACCTTATAAATATCTTTTCTTTGACTTTGGACATAAGGACCATAGTCTCCTACATCTTTTCCATCTAAAGTTTGATACTCATTAAATGTAATACCAAAATTACTTAAGACATCATAAATAACTTTTTTTGCTTCCTTGATTTCTCTTTTTTCATCAGTATCTTCAATTCTTAAAAATAATATACCATCACTATTCTTTGCTAAATTATAACTTATAAATGCCTGGAAAAAGTTTCCTATATGCATAAACCCTGTAGGACTTGGTGCAAAACGAGTTACTACTTGTCCTTCTCTTAAATTTCTCCTTGGATATTTTGCAAAAATATCTTCTGGAGTTTCTTTTATATCAGGAAACAATAAATCTGCAATATCTTGATTATTCATTTTACTCCTCTTAATTAATTAAGTTTGCTGTCAAATAATTATAAAATAATGATATATAATTATTACTTGAACAATAATAATTTAATAATTGATTATAATATGTGTCAGCATTACTTTCTGCTTTAACATATGCTTCAATAGAACTATCATAAGCAGTTAAATATTGATATAAAGAAAACCCATTAACAGCCGTTATATAAGACTTTCTTTGATTATTAAATGCATCAAAAATAGATTTAATTTCATTTACTTTTTCTAGTGATAAAGTTTTGACTTCTTTTGCTTGGACATTCTTTGCAAAATTTTTCAAATTTGAGGAAGCAGAAGAGTATATTTGATGATTTAAGACTTGTCCTTCACAACTTTGCATTAATGCCAATCTAAAATCATTAAACACCAAAATTAATTGATAATCTATATAGAATTTTAAATAATCATCTGTTTGCTCATCTGTGCCAATTTTTGATGCAACATTCACTTTATTTGCAAAGAAATCTCCAAGATTTAAAGCAACATTATAAACTTCATTGATAAAATTTTTTGAATATAACTTATATCTTGCAAAATAACCATTATAAACATCATATTCTGCAGTGCTTTCAATATTTGTAAGATTTTGATTTTCTATTTTTAAAGCATCATAACTTTCATTCATCTTTTTTAAACTTTCATTAACTGGATTAAAGTCATAATTACCTTCAAGATTTTCAAACATAACATAATATTTATTAATAAAATTTAATCCTACAGAATTTAAAATAATATAGTTCTCATCATCTTTAATTTGACTTCCACTACTATCTTTTTTATAAAAATTATTCAAATAAAATTCAGTTGAAATATTTTCTATTTCACCTGTTGAAAATAAATCATCATTTGCTTTATATGTTTCTAATGTCGTCTTAAATGATTGAAATGTATCTTTTGCGTTTCCAGTATCACCACATGCAAAAAATATAAAACTTGCACTAACAAGAATAACTGCCAAAATTGATAATATTATATTTCTTTTTTTAACCATATTACCCCCTTTGATCTAAAAATTCTTTTACTTCCAAATATAACCCTTCATTATCTTCAACATCATAAGTTTTTGTTATAGGATAATTTGATGAATTACTAATAGAATTTATTATTTCATAGAAATTCTTTTCATTATATTTTGTGAAAAAATTGTTTATTTTTTGATATTTTTCTTGAAGACTTGCACTAAAAACATATCCATTAATGTCAGAATTATCATTAATATAAGCATCTACAAAACTTTCGAAATATAGAATTTTCCCATGAGATGAATAATTGTAATTACTACTTGAGATGTCTGCCTTTACATCAGAACTTACAAGAAGTTTAAAATCATTTGTAATTACATTAACAAAATCATTTACTGCATTTAAAATTATAGTTGAAGCATTATTATTTGTAATAGAATTTGGGAAACACCCTTGATAGCATTTTGCTAAACCAATAAAAGCATCTTTATAATTTTCAAGCCAATGATAATAATTAGTTCTAAAATCTACCATAGCATTTTGAAGATATGAAGCAGAAGTATCTGCAAGTTTTGATATATCAATCAAAAGATTATTCATCTTATCTTGCTCATCAAATGCTTCATCAAGATTATCTTTAACAACTTTATAATTATCTTTTAAAACATTATTATCTTCAGCAAAAGCCATAAATTGATTATAGTATATTACAACATCAGAAAGGCTTTCAGACAAAATTATAATATCATTCATTTCTTGTGAGTAATAATTAACAAGCGTATTCCCAGAAATCTTTGTTTTAAAACTGTTATAATTATCTTTTTCGCTCTCACTTAATAAAAATGTATTTGTTGAAGCAGTTTGCAATGTTTCAACCATACTAAATGTATTTGCAGGAATAACTAAAAGAATAATCACAACAATCACTGCAATAAGAACTAAGACTCCTAATAAAATAAGCCATCTTTTACCATTGCCTGTGCTATAACCTTTACTTTCTTTTGCTTTATTTTCTGCCATACTTCCCCCTTTTTATTAATCTTCATCACCAAACACATCAACATCAGATGTATTTTCAAGTGGTGTTTCTTCAATTTTGCTTGCTTCAATATGTTGTTCTTTTTTTGGAAGCAAAAGTTTCTCATTCAAATTAACAAAAGTTGTATATTCTCCAATCCATCTAAGTTTTACAGTGCCAGTTCTACCATTTCTATGTTTTGCAATAATAAGTTCAACCGTCCCTGGTTCATCTTCTTGTGGAACATCATTATATTTTTCTGGATTATACAAAAATAAAACAATATCAGCATCTTGTTCAATCGCACCCGAATCACGTAAATCTGACAAAAGAGGTCTATGATCACCCTGCCTACTTTCAACTCCACGAGATAATTGTGAAAGAACAATTATAGGGACATTCAATTCCTTTGCTGCAATCTTTAAGTTTCTTGAAATATCACTTACTTCATTCTGACGATTTTCATTTTTTCGCCCACTTCCTGAAGACATAAGTTGAATATAATCTATCATAATTAAATCAATATTTTCTTTAGCCTTAAGTCTTCTGCACTTTGCAAGAACATCAGCAGGTGTTGTTAAAGAAGAGTCATCAATATAAAGTCCACTTTGTTCAAGTTTTTTTGTGGCTGTCCAAATTCTATTCCACTCTTCTGGTGTCATTGTCCCATTTAATGCTTTTGCCATACTTACTTTAGCAAGAGAACAAATTGCTCTCTGCATAAGTTGTTCTCTGCTCATTTCAAGAGAAAATATTGCACATTTTTTACCATTTTCAACAGCAGCATTTACAAGTATATTCATAGAAAAAGATGTTTTACCAACTCCAGGACGTGCTGCAAGTAAAATAAGATCAGAATTTTGAAGACCATTTGTTATTTGGTCAAATTCTTTAAATCCAGTAGGAATTCCATTAATTGAAGTTGGATCTTTTGCAATTCTATCAAATTTATCAATAACTTTTTTAATTGCACCATCAGGTTTTCCAACATGTTCAAGAGTTGAACCACCTTCTTTTTCTGCGATATCAAAAATTTCTTTTTGTGCAAATTTTAATGATTGGTCTTTATCTTCATTGTTATATGCTTCTTCTATGATATGTTGACCAGAAGATATAAGTTTACGTCTTATAGAATCTGACTTTACAATATCACAATAATAACTAAAGTTTGCTGCAGAAGGAACAACATTTGTTAATGTTGTAATATACTCAATACCACCTACCTTATCAAGAAGTTTATCTTTATCAAGTTGGTCTGAAAGAGTAACAAAATCAACAGGAATAGACCTTTGATAAACTTTATTCATAACAAAGAAGATGTTTCTATGAGATTCTGAATAGAAATCATCTTCTTTCATAATGCCTAGAATGTCTGCCTGTGCTTGAATATCAATTAATATACAACCAAGCACAGCCTGCTCTGCTTCTATATTATGAGGCATGATTTTAAAATCTGCCATATTTCCTCCTAGTTATGTGAAAATGGGTCTTTCTTTCCCGACTTTTCAAGTTTTTCTTTCTTCTTTTTATCAATTTTAGCACATATAAACAAAAAGAGCAAGTATAAAACTCCAGTGATACATATAATAATAAATCCTGCGAGAACCTTATTCATTTGTGTGTATTTGAAAAAAAGGAAACATATAAATGCGTCCAAAATAAATACACCAAGCAAAAACCACATCAAGCGTTTAGAAGTCTTTCTCAAATCTCTACCTTCTTTTGGTAAAAGCATCTATATATCTCCTTTTATAAATAAATGAAAAATAAATTATTTTTAATATTTTAACAAATAAAAATATATTTTGAAAATAATTTCATTAATTTTTTAATTATTTATTTTTAATTATTATTTTTATTTATTTTTTATTTTAACATTTTTATTATTTTATTTTTTTAAATTTCACCTCTTAAAACTTTGCCTCGTTCTCTTAAACGTAAATTATGATCAAGAATTATTTTTCGTATTCTTAAACTCTTTGGTGTAACCTCAAGAATTTCATCATCTGCCAAAAACTCAATATCATCTTCTAGACTCATTTTTCTTGGTGGTGTCAATCTTAAAGCATCATCAGAACCAGAAGCACGGCAGTTTGAAAGATGTTTCTTTTTACATACATTTACTACAATATCATCACCTTTAGGATTTGCTCCTACAACCATACCTGCATAAACAGGGACTCCAGGTCCTATAAATAAATCACCTCTTTCTTGTGCATTGTATAACCCATAAACAATAGATTCTCCACTTTCATGAGCGATTAATGAGCCATAATCTCTACGTTTTATTTCTCCTTTCCATGGTTCATAATCATAGAAAATTGAATTAATAACACCTTCACCTTTTGTATCCGTCAAAAGTTCGCTCTTAAATCCAAATAGACCTCTTGAAGGAATTAAAAATTCCATTTTCATTCTATTTCCATGAGGTGTCATTTGAACAAGTTCTCCCTTTCTAACTCCCATTTTCTGCATTACCGTTCCTGTGCAGTCTTCAGGGACATCAAGAAACAATCTATCAATTGGTTCGCATTTTACACCATTAATCTCTTTTATTAAAACTTTTGGCATAGAAACTTGAAATTCATATCCATCACGTCTCATATTTTCAATAAGAATTGAAAGATGCATTTCGCCTCTGCCACTTACTTTGAATTGTTCTGCAGTTGCACCATCTTCAACCCTGAGTGAAAGATCTTTAACTGCTTCCTTATATAATCTATCTCTCAAATGTCTAGAAGTTACAAATTTTCCTTCCTTACCAGCAAAAGGACTATCATTAACCATAAAAGTCATTTCTACACTAGGTTCAGCAATTTTAACAAATTCAATAGGCTCAACACATTCACTATCGCAAATGGTATCACCAATTTGAATTCCTTCAAGTCCTGCAACACAAACAATTTCACCAACTGTTGCACTTTGAACAGGAGTTTTCTTTAAACCTTCAAAAACAAAGAGACTAACAACCTTTGACCTGATTTTCTTGCTTTGATCATGGAAATTACAAAGAACAACGTTTTGACCAACTTTTAAAGTGCCTCTGCTGATTTTTCCAACAGCAAGTTTTCCAACATAATCATTATGTTCAGCCGATGATACAAGCATTTGACAAGGAGCATTTTCTTCACCTTCTGGTGCTGGGATATATTCAACTATTTTTTCAAATAATGGTTTCATGTCCGAACCCTTGACATTTTTATCTATACTTGCAATTCCTTGTCTTGCCGATACAAAAACAAATGGTGAATTAAGTTGTTCTTCGTTTGCGTCAAGTTCCAAAAATAATTCAAGAACCTCATCAATAACTTCATTTATTCTGGCATCTTGTCTGTCTATTTTATTAATAACAACAATGACCTTTAATTTCAAAGCAAGTGCTTTTTCAAGAACAAATCTAGTTTGTGGCATTGGACCTTCATAAGCATCAACAACAAGTAAAACGCCATCAACCATCTTTAAAACTCTTTCAACTTCTCCACCAAAATCAGCGTGTCCTGGAGTATCAATAATATTGATTTTTACATCATTATAAAGACAAGAACAATTTTTAGATAAAATTGTGATTCCTCTTTCTCTCTCAAGAGCATTAGAATCCATTACTCTATCTTCTATAACTTGATTATCACGAAAAACGCTTCCTTGTTTAAGAAGTTCATTTACAAGTGATGTTTTACCATGGTCAACATGGGCAATAATAGCAATATTTCTAATTTTTTCGTTTTTCATTTTCATTTCTACCTTTTAACCGTTATATTTTAGCACAATGTAATATTTTTTTCAAGTAAGATAAATATAAAAATTCACTTTTCTGTTAAATTCAAATATTTTTAATTTATTTTTATTTTAATTTTCCCATATTATTTTTTATACATAATTATAATTTTATTAAAAAAGGACTTGAATCAAGTCCTTTTTAAAAATATATTTTTAAAACGTTTTAATCTATTAACAATTATAATAAAAATTAATTAATTGTTTTATTAACCCAGTTTGTAAGGTCAGATGATGTTGCTGGTAATACTTGTGCTCCCCATGATATTGCTGATGGCAATAGTCTATTGAATACCTTACCCCAACCTGTTAAATCTTCTGTCCCTACTTTGCTTCTTGTTCCGTTATTTTCTACTAGGTTTGTTGATAATGTTGTTGAACCTGTATATAAACTGCTTGTGCTTGTCCCACCGTTTGTTGTTACATATACTAGGTTATATTTTATCTCTCCCCCTGATATTTTCCCAGCAACTGCTCCATAGTTTCCACTTGCATTGATTGTGCTACTCTCTATTATATTTGAATTTATCTTTGTTGATGTTGCGTTGCTTACTATCAGTCCTACATTATCTTTCCCATAGATTGTTGCATTCTTTATATATATTCCTGTTATCTCTCCTCCACTTGTATATCCAAATAGTCCTATATCTGATTGTATCTTATTTCCACTCGCATTTGTTATCTCGAGTATATTTAAGTTTGTTATCTCATATCCTTGTCCATCATAAACCCCTTTAAATGGCTTGTCGCTTGTCCCTATTGGATACCAGTTATATTTACTTAAGTTTATTGCCTTTGTCTGTTTAAAATATTTTAATGCACTTCCATGATTATTTATCATCCATGCTAGGTCTTCGGCACTATCTATTATATATGGACTTGTTGATGATCCTGAGCCTGTTGGAGTTGTTGCATGATTTGCCCATGTGTCTAACCATACTGCGTATAGTGTTATACTTCCACTTGTTGCTAAATTATTTACACTTGCTTCGTCTTTATATATATTACTTGTTGGTATTGTGCTTTGCACTCCTAATTTCGTCTTTGACCAGCCTACAAAGTAATATCCTTGTCTTGTATATGTATTTGTTGTTAAATTGCTTGCTTTATCATACGTCATACTCTGGTTACTCATGCTTCCACTTCCACCATTTTTATCAAATACTATACTATATGTATTCGCTGTCCATTTTGCATACAATGTATCGGCTGATGCTATGTATGTCTTGCTTCCAGTTATTGAGCCTGATGCATTTATTATCTGTGTTCCTGTTCCATTCTTATCTGTATAATATCCCCCAAATGTATACCCTGTCCGTGTTGGTTTTGTTATACTCGTTATCGTTGCTGTTCCACTACTATTTGAACACCATGCTGTATTATATTTTAAATATATCTCGTTTGTTCCTCCACTTCCACTCTGTTTGTCTAGGGTTATTTTATATATATTTGGTGTCCAATGGGCATAAATTGTTGCTCCACTTGTGCTATTCATCTTTGTTGTTGTATATACTCTGCTTCCTCCACTTCCTGACGTCCACCAATTATCAAATGTATATCCTGTCCTACTTATATTTGATGATGTCGGCAATGTCCCATATTGACTATCATATTTTACTGTCTTTGTTGCACTTGCCCCACTCCCTGTCCAGTTACTATTTGATGATATACTACCTCCATTCGCATTCATTGTTAGAGTATAACCATTCGCTTCCCAATTTGCTTTCAATGTTACTGTCCCATTGTTTGTTGACGTTAAATTATTAAAGCCCATATATGAAGCATAATATACTAACGTAGTTCCACTCGTCCATGAATTGGTCGCTGAAGATTTTGTGTCTCCATATTTTGCTGTTGATGTGTTTATTCCTGTTGCCGTCCAGCCTCTAAATGAATACCCTGTCCGTGTTGGATTACTTACATTAAATGCACTATTATATGTTGCAGTTGTTGGCCAATAACTTCCATTCTTACTTCCATTATCTAAATTATAACTTATATTATATGTATTTGCTTTCCATACAGCATATAATGTTCTATTTTGACCAGCATTTCTATCAGCCATTGTATCTCCAGCCTCCCAGGTCGCTGATGTAGCCGAAGATGAAGTAGACCATCCTAAAAAAGTATAGCCTGTTCTACTTGGTTTTGTCGTTGGTATATAAGCACCAATTCCCGCATACACAGTTTTTGATGATGGAGCACCAGACCCTCCATTTGCATTAAATGATAACGTATACTTTTTTCTATAAATTACATAAACCGTCCCTGACCAACTTGCTTGTCTTTTACAGGCAGTTCTTGCATCACTTTCAGAATTATAAACAGTTCCATTATAAAAATATCTTACTGAAATATTTGTTGAACGATTTGCTTTATTGCTTGTGCTTGTAGACACACCAAAACAACGGGCCGTTGATGAAGCATTATTATATGGATCGACTACCATATATCTATAATATGGTCCTCCTATCCCCATAACAGGTCCACCCCAATTATAATATGCATAAGCAACATTTGTTAATGATCCATCTCCTTTAGTCCCTGAATATCCATTTGCTCCTTTCCAATCAAGTGTATGACCATTTGCTCCCCAATTACCAGTTCCTCCTCCCTCTGTTCTCCAATAAATATGAAATCTTGATGCAGTTGTTGCATAAGATGTCTTTGTCGAGTATGTTACGTCTGAAGATGAAGTTCTATAGGCGGTTTTTACTGTAATCTCAAAATAAGCAGCATCTGATTCTTGAGTTTGTTCTTCATTATTAATGGGAGAAACTAAAAAGAATATACCTACAAAAAGAACTATTGCAGATATTATAGGAAAAACAAATAAATATAATTTATTTTTCATCATTTGTAGCCCCCTTTTAAATATGACAAGAATTCTATCTCTATTTTGTATTTTGATTATATCAAAATCCCCCCTCCCGAGTCAAGTAATGTGGACGTCAAAACAAGAAAATGTTTCAAAATTATTATGTATTATTTAATAAATATTTATCATAAATAAACAAAAAAGAGACTAATCAATGTCTCTTTTTTATTTTTATCTTATCTACAACTAAAATAATAACCATTATACATAGTGAAATTAAAATTGCAAAAAAATACCACCAGCCATAATTTATAGATATATAATAAATCGATATCATATTATTCTCACTTAAATTTTCATCTTCAACTAACCAAACATGATGAAATAAATCTTTGCTATCCAAAAACTCTATCTGACTATCAGAATGTAATCTATTTGATGGTGTAGCATAATTATATACATAACAAGGTCTGTAATTTTCACTTAAATATATTTCAAAAGATAAGTTTTTACTTGCTTCAATATATTTTTCTTTATATCTTTTCCCAATAAGAGTTGTTTCTTCTTCATTAATTTTTACTGCAGACGAAAATACAAATTTCCCTGTAGAAATATGCTTATTGTAAAAAAGTGAATTTTCTTTATTTAACTGATCTTTTGATGTATCTATATTATGATAATAATTCCATGCATTTGTTGAAGTAAAAATCACATCAAATCCGACACTATCAAAATTAGTATTATATAAAACATCAGTTAATATTACACCTTGATTTATCTTATATTCTTCTATAGGATTTTTAACATAATGAAGTGCATATCCAAATAAAAACTCATTACGTATAGTGTTTAACTGTTCTATAAGATTTGATTTAAAAGTAAAAATTTCTTCATCTGTAGTTATTTTTTCCAAACCTTTTGTATTTACACTAAAATCAAGCGATTGAACTATTGTTCCATCAGAATTAAATGATAAAGAAAGCATTATATAATCATTTAAAGAAAATGATGTTTGTTTGTTATTATCATCACTACATCCTACAAAAAAAGATAAAGAGAATATCAAAATTATGACAAGTATAAATCTTTTCATATTTATAAGATATTCTCTTTATTTTAATTAATAACCAAAACACCTATTTTGGCTGTTTATAATTTTTTAATTTATTGAATTTTTGCTGTGAATCCACCTTCTATAGATGTAATGATCAATTTATATCCTGTGCTTCCACAGTTTATTGATGTTTCTTTTAGTGCAACGGTATTTATTCCATCAACTCCAGAATCTGCTTTTGCATATAATGTTCCACGAATGGTTGGCAAAGAACCTGTGCAAGTAACAAAATAATTTATACCAGCAGTTTCTACTATATTATTAATTATACCTGATGTTATTTCATAAGCGATACCAGCACTATTAAGTTTTCCAAAATTTGTTCCTCTTGTAAATGAACCATTATTATAAACATATTCGATAGTCCCATAACTATTCGACATCGTAATTCCACTTACATAACCAGTAACACTAAATGAGCCAACACTTGATATAACAAAATTGCTATCATTTCCACAAACAGAAATTTTTCCTTGATTTGATAAGGTAATACCAGCCATAACAGCAATATTATTTTCAACCGTCAACTTAACAGACTTTGTTCCACTATTGAAACAATTAGATATAATTGCTGAAGATGTATTGAATAAAGCAATGCCACCATAGCCTAATTTTACTGCAAAATTTTGAGTCATTGTATAATCAAGTTCATCTCTATTTTTACAGTTTTGTATTGTTCCATAATTTAATGTAACTAATCCACCAATCAAAATATTATTGTTATTTTCATTTCCTGCAACATAAATTTCCATATCATTTAATATTACATTATCAATAGTTCCATAATTATACAATGCAAGTGGTGCAAAAGCGATTGTATTATTTGAAACCTTATTATAATTTATTTCATAATTAATAAGAAGATTTTTAACTTTCCCACCTTCGCCAATTTTATTAAATAATGATGAATATTTATTTACCGTCAATGAATTAAATCCTGGAATTATATTATTAGTATAACTTTCCATGTCATATATAGAATTGCTTATGAATGTTAATGTCTTTCCATTTCCGTCAAATTCTCCATAGAAAGTATCTATAATTCTTTGAGAAGTTTCTTCGTCATACAAATCACCATCTGAAATTGTCAAATCTGTTGTCAATCTAAAGTAAAATTTCTGACCTTCTTCATTCCTCTTACTAATATTTAAGAAATCTTCAAGATCACTTATTAAATAAGGAGAATTTTGTTCACCTGTTCCACCAGAGAATAACATCACATCTGCACTTCCTTCAAATGATAATGTATCACTGAAAAGATATATTTCGTTTCCTTCATCACTTAAATTTAACATTCTTGCTCTTAAAGTAAACTCTTGAACAGTTCCACTATTCTTTGGCATATAGTAATAATTATTTGTAAATCCTTGTTCTGTTATGCCATTAATTAATAAATTGGTCCAAAATTCATATTGTGCATTATTTTCATTTACCCAATTCCATTCAAATCGAACTTTCTCTTGATTCCATGATAATGATAAGTCTTCCACTGAAGTTTTATAAATATTAAAACTCAATGTATCGCTATATAATAATAATTTTTTATTTAATTGATCATTGCTTTGTCCATCTTGAACTTGAATTTTAATTATTTTATCAATCATATCATCAGTAAACACAAATTTATGCCCAGTTGAAGATGTCATTTCTGTTTTTTGTTCTTTATCTTCTAAATCAACAATAGTTATGACTATCTTATAACAAGAATAATCGTTGTTAATACTATTTTGTTTGAAATACTCATCAAAATCAATGTAAGTTTGTCCATTTTCTTCAAGTCCAATTTCATAATAAGAAGACTTAACATTTCCAAGTTTATAAACATTTTCAACTTTCAAAGGTTTTGAATTTAATTGATTTTTTCCACTGCCATCTTTACCAAAGATGTAAATATTAAGATTAAATGAACTAATATCGTTTAGTTGCCCTTCGTCAGGTGTAAATCTAACAATTTTATAGTTTTCATAACCTACATTTGAATCTTCTGCAAATTCAAAACTACCAGTTAATTTTATTGAATAATTTTTACCTGCTCTTTCATATTCTGCCATTATAGTAATTCTTTCGCTAGTTGCTTCCTGATTGCTTTGGTCGGTTGTATATAAATTCTTATCAATCATGAATTCCACCTTACCTTGAGAAATACCTTTATTATTATATAAAACAGGCGAAATTGTTCTCACAATATAATCATTTTTTGCACCCATTTTTGCTTGACTTCGAAGCACTTGGGCACCATCTTGATATTTTACAGTTTTGTTAAATGTATAATACTTGCCCTCAATAGACTTAACTGCATTATTATTTTCTTCATTTGTTTCAATTCCTACTAATGTAGTAACATTAATTTTATAATAGTCATATTGCTCACTTATATAAGACGATGCAAGAGTATTTGATATGCTATAATAAGTTTCTTCTTTTTGCTTATTATAATCAATTTCATTCAAATCTTTTTCATAATATATTACATCTATTTTATAAACAATTGTGCCATTTTCACTAAATGTGTCATCAATTTCAACCTCTGACCAACTATAATTCCCACCTTCAACATTTGCTGATGTTACTGTTGGAAGCATTCTTGCATTAATGACATTTACTTCTGAGGTAAGTATGGCTTTTTCTTTTCCCTCATTAAACACAAGCAAATGATCAGCAGATTGATCCCCATAAGAAAATTTATCTTCACTTAATGTAAACGAGCCTGAATTGCCATTAAAATATGCACTAAATGATGTCGCTGTAAGTTCTGATTTATAAATTGTCGTTCCATCTGCATTTGTTGAACCAACATAATAAGCACTACCATTATCATTTCTTGTCATTTCACTTATATAATAATAGCCTATATCATCACCATCATATCCTTCTGCCAAACTTATATCATTACCCATCATAAAACTAAGTGTAGACATATTGTTTGTATTTTGAGTGTTATATTTAATAATCAAATTATTATTTTCAGTTGTAAGTTCTGGCTCACTTAATTTATAAATATTTTTGATTGCATAAGTATCACTTTCAATATTCATCACATTTGTTGAAATTGAACCATTTATAGAAAGAATTATATAATCATACGCACCAGCATCTTTAAAGTTTAACAATGCTTGACCATCAATAAAACTTGTTTTAAATGAATCTTGACTTGCCCCTTGTAATTTATATCTTACAAGAACTTCATAATTTTTATCTAGATTTGCAATAATTGAAAATACTCCATTTTCAAATTTAATATTTTCTTGTGGTAAATCAAGATAATTTACATTAAATATTGCTGATTTACCATTTGTAGTATACCCTAATTCAGAAGGAAGATAAGCATATATATCGACTTGCATTAATTGATTTATTTTTACTAAATCATCCTGTTTTTCATTTAAAGAATATTTTAACGATGACATATTAATTTTAAACCCTGGAATATCTTCTCCATTATCAACATTAGTTATGAGAGGCAATTTCCCTTCAACTGCTTGTAAAACTTCATCATTGTAAGAAATTTCCCATTCATTTCCATTAAATGAAATCATAAGTGTAAACAATAACTGTTTATTCCCAGCATTATCAATCCTGAATGTCATCTTATATTTTTGTGCAATCATTTTACTAATAAGCGTTGGACTGCCATCAGAGCCAATTTCTTCAACATTATAAGTTGAAACTGGTTTTACATTAATTGTATATTGAGATTTACCTTCAATATTCTCATTTTGTAGCGTCATTTGTGGCGCATAAGATAAATACATTTTATATGATTCTGAGGCATCTGATGAGATATTTACACCTGATCCTGAATGAACTACGCTTATATAATATTCTCCTGAAGGTATTTCTCTTCCCAAGTCATCAAATAAAATTTGGTCATCTCCAATTCCTTTATTTGAACTTGATAATGCAGTAACAAATTTATTGAAAGTATTAAATTCTGCACTGCTATCTGTAATTGCTTCTGCATAGTTTCCTAACAATTTAACATAAGACATCTTTTCATAAACATTTTTGTGAGTATTAGGATCAACAGATACCAAATAATCAATTTCAAAATCAGGGAATAACTTAATAGCATCAATACCAGATATCTTGTAAATGGTATTTGTCGCAGCCCCTCCATTAATTAATGTTAATTGAAGACTTACTCTTGTTTCTGAATTTAAAATAGTGTCTAGTCTAAAATTGATTGGTTCAAAATATTCTTTCCCATCTTTCACCATCGTATTATACAATTTATCAACATCTTCTGCACCATTTCCTTTCTCTACCCAATTACTTTGAGAAGTATAAGTATTAAAAAATGTAATAATATCTTGCATAAATTGTGAATTTCTCATCTTTTCTTCATTAAATGTAATTTTACCATTTTTTACTTCAACACTAATTGGTGCATTGTATTTTCTTATTGTAAATGAACGTGTTGAAGAATTTGAACAAATAACATTACTATTATTTGAAACTGCAATAATTGAAATATTGTAACTTTCACCTGGGACTAAACCTATATTAGACAAATCAATAAAATTTTTATAAGACATTATTTGAAATTCTTTATTCTCAATACTGTCTTCAATAATAAATTTTACATAATATGCTGTAGGACTTTTAGCATATTCTTCATTTTCATCTTGTTGAATCCATTCCCAAGATAAAACATTATTTGAAACATCAAAACTATCGCCTGTTATGGCATTTAATTTATAAATATCAAATGTATAACTATTGTATTGATAATATACTTGACTTTCCTTTCCAATTCTTGAAATATTGAAAGTAACTTGTCCAAAACTTAAATCACTTAACAATTCACTGATAAGAATTCCATAACATTCTGTATAAGTTGCAGAACTTGAAGGATCCTTTTCTCGAACAAACTCTTTAATAGTTCCGTCTTGGCTTTCTTTCCAATATCCAATAGTTTCCTCTGCTGTAAAATATTTTAAATAACTTTCTTCATAACCTTTGATATAAGCCCTAAATCCAACTGTATTATCATTATTTTCCTTTGCAAATATAATATAATCATTCACTATACTTGCTTCTCTTTTCATAACAGGATTTGAATCTATAGCATAATTAAATGTTACATTAACCCAGTCAGCATCAATTGAACCTGCCTTTCTAACCGTAAAATCAAAAGATAAATTTTCTGCCTGCATTGACAAAATATCTTTAAATAAATCAATAATATCAATCATTGCAACATAAAATTGGTTTGAACTTCCTTTAACTTGCATTGGAACAAATTCTCTTATAACTTCATTATTAGATGTTTTAAACTTTGCTGTAAAAACAAGATTTGAAAAATCATCTATAATCAATGTTAAGACAATATTTCCTGAATCATTTATTTGAATATTGTCAATTCCTTCAAGTTTATAACCATTTATAACAAATTCTTCTTTTGATGGTGCTTTTTCCATATTATTATCAAAAGCAATCACTTTTACAGTATAAGAACCTAGTTTCCCTACCAAAAAGTTTTCTGTCATTAGATTTATTGTTTTGCTAAAATCATCTTCACCCAAGATAAATGATTTTTCTATTGTTCTATCTTCTATCGATATTTGAATTAAATAAGAACAATTTTGTTCATCTTCAATAGTCAAAATACCTGAATCAGATATTGTCGCAAGATTTACATTTTGTAATCTTTCAACACTTATTGATTTTGTTTCTGAATTTATTGACCCTGTTCTTAAAACTGTTAATGATATATCATTTATACCACTTTTTATTATTTCTTTATTTAATTTTAAAATATATTCTCCATCAGATAAAGACAATTTATAATTTTCATGTTCATCACCATTTTTTAAAATAAGTGATAAAGGTTCACCATCTTGATAATTAATAACAACTTTAAAATTGATATTGTCAAGACTTGACCAAAGATCTTTCCATTTTAATATAACTGAAGAGTTTAATTTTTGATTTAAAACAGTTTGTTCAGTAATATTATCTTCTATAGTCTTTGATATATTGTCAATTTCATCAAGTTTTTCAACATTTATTACTTGTCCAATATGTTGTCCATAATACCCTTTTGCTTGACCATCTTTCAGAGTTAATACATAATCAGAATTAATTGATGCAATAACTTGCAACTGAACTTCTTCTGAAAGTTTTGCACCTATTTTGGTTTCTATATCTTGAATTGAATAAGAGCGATCAGTTAAATTTATATAATACTCTTGCTCTTTATTTACTATTTTTATTGTATAAATCAAAGGATCTATATCTGTTCCAATAAAATCAGAAGCAATTGTGTTCCAACTTAAAGTATCATCAGATAAGGTAACTTGAAATACATTATCTTCAAGATTAACTAAAGTAAAACTTGTAACATCAGAATTGATATAATAATTTGCATTTCCTGTATTTTTGTAAATAACTTGAAAATTAAAATCATTAACACCTGAAAAATCTGCAATATTGAAACTTGCTACATTACCACCCGGAGTAAAAGTAACATTATCTGCACTCCCATTTACTTGAATTTCACTTATATTTCCTGTATCACTAAGAAGAGATAGCGAAATAATCCAATCCCCATCAACATTAGCAACATTAATTGATGAAACTGGCTGTAATTTTTTAATATTTATTGAATTTGAATTATCAGAATCTAGGAAAGATTTATTATAACTCTTTACATAAACTATTTTTGATGTAAGCCAATCAATATCCCCAAGTTCTTCAAGTGAAATTGATGTTGAAGTGTAACTTTCAACCATTTTAGTATCATCAACATAAATATCATAAGTTGTATTATCTGAAACATTATTCCAACTCAAAATATGTGTAGAACTATCAAATTTAATTTCTGGTGCATCAAGTTTTTTAAGGTCAAGTTTATTTTGTCCTTGAATTGTTGTTCCATTTGCCGAAGGTAGATAATAAATATTTTCAATCATTTTATTTGTATGTGAAGATATTTCTACTTGCAAATATTCAGACATTTTGTATGCGTTCTTAAAGTTCTCATCACTTTCTAGTAATTGATTTATTTTTTCTTGTAAATCAAAAGTCAATGAATTATCATCTGTAAAAAATCTTGTATAATAATCACTATTTACAGAATTAACTGTTGTCAGTGTAATAAAATAATTTTCAACCTTTCCATTTTCATTATTGGCAAATGTTAAAACACCATCTGAATATGATATTGAAGTAGGACTGCTTACTCTCTTAAAATTAATTTCATTCAATTGGCTATCTAAATAATAATGATTATTTTCACTATTTTTAACAGCAATATACTGCAAAGATATTTTAAATTCTGTATCATAAGTAGAATAATCAATCATATCTATTCTGGTTTGATTATCCAAGTTTACAACTTCATTTTCTAGTTTTATAACAGGATAATCAGCATTCTCAATCATATTTACTTGCAAATATTCATGTTCTTTCTTTAAATTATTATTTTCATTATAATCTTCAATAACTTCAAAAGTTGGAACTGCTAATTTTGTAATTGTAAGTTCAAATTCATCCGAAGGTGTATGTAAAAATTTATCATACATTGTTCCACTATGAGCAATAACCTTAATTTGATAATCTTTTGGATTTTCAAATGTTTCTTCAAATTTATCATAAACAGCAAATTCGGGATGACTATCACCAAACAAAACGGCACCATCTTTTTCACCATTTATGTATATATCATACCCGCCACCATATTCAACTGATTCTATTATAAGTTTATACGTTCCATTATCATTTTCAAATCTTACATTTGGAGTCTCAATTTTCTGTGTAACTATAAAATTAGCAGTAAAATAATTCTCTTTATTATAATAATTTGAGTCCAGATAATTATTATTATCTATGGATTTTGAAACGATTCTAATAACATAATAACCAAATTCCAAAATTTCGTTTATTTTGCCTTCAGTCGTTTCGCCACTAGCAACCGGCTTTGCATTAGGTTCAATTACATAATCTTTTTCTGTCTTATAAATTTCATAAACATATAAGGCATTTTGTTCTAAAATATTCCACTTATAACTTCCATTTTCTTGTTCTTCGCTTGAAACTTCACTTACAATAGGAAGAATACCAAGTTCTTTTACAATTTCTTGTTTTACTGCTGTATCTATATTTTCTTCATTTCGTCTTCCAGCAACCACCTTAATAATATATTTATCATCTTCAGGGACAAAAGAACTTAAATCATTTAATATTATTGAAAGTTTTTCTCCATTGTCAACCACTTGATATTTATTGTTATCGACAATCTTATCATTAATGTATAATGAATAATAATTTGCATTTTCAATTTTATCAACAACTATTGTTGAAAGTTTTTCTTCAGTATTCAAACTATGTGTAATATCTGTAAATTCATCTAAAATATAAAATTCAAATATATAAGAATCTGAATTTATAACATACGATGTTGATAATTCACCATCTGAAAAAGGTTTAACCTCTCCTTCTTCTTCAGTAGGCAATGCTGTTATAGTAAAATTATATTGACCTACAGACAAATCACTTAAATCAATAACTGTTTCAAGTCCCTCGTCAGTATTATAAATCTCGCTTTTATTTCCCCATTCAATTCTATAATTTTTAATGTATTCATCTTCACTAAATTTCAAAGTAGCATTTTTATCCCCAAATGTTATTTCAACCTTTGGTATAGATAACTTTGCAACTAACAAAGTATCTAAAATTTCACCATTTAAGAACAATCCTTGATCAGACTTACCGCCAATTGTCATTAAAGAAAAATTATATAATCCACTCTCTTTTCCTTTGAGATATTGTGAAAAATCATCATCAACTGAAAAATCAGTATATTCATCTGTAGAATCATTAACACTAAAAGTCCTTAATCGATAGCCTAATGCATTGTCAACTTTTAACCAATCAACAAACCCATTACCATCAGTATAATTATATTTTAAAGATGATGATTGAAGTTTATTTAAACTAAATACTGTTTTTGTTGAAATCAATAGATCTTGATTATCTTTACTAATTACAGTTATATTAATCTCATCATTTGCTTTAAATACAGAATAATCATACTCAAAATAATTTTGATTTAGATTTTCAAATAATTTAATTCCATTTATGTAAACATCATATGAAGCATTCACTTTTTCTTCCCAAGAAATAGTTGCTTTTCCCTCTCCAAACGTTTCACTATTTTCAATAGTTATATTTTCAAGGGCTCCCATTACTCCATAATTGACAACAACTTGGGCACTATAAACAGAATCATCAATATACTTATTTGAACTTAATGCTTTAACTTTTACATAATATGAACCAATCTTATCAAAAGTGAAGTAGTTTACATCAGTTTTTGCAAAAGTATATTCTATTCTATTAGGATCACTATTTTCTTCTATTAAAGAATATGCAATTTCATATCCTGAAGCATAAACTTCTCGCCCATCTACAACAACAAAAGATTTATCCCAAGAATAAACACCTTCACTATTTAATATAAAATTCTTTGGCATTGACTGTTTATACTTTACATTTACTTTTACACTTGCAAGAACTCTATTTTGATAATTTGCAAATATATAAGCCTCACCTGATATGACACCAACAAAAGTCCCATCTTCTTGTTTTTTTAATATATCTTCATTTGATGAAGTTAAGTTAACATCGCTTTTTTCAATACCAGAAACTTCAAGATAATCATAAAAATTTATTGTTTCGTCAATTGAAACAATATATTCTTCATCTTTAAATTCCCCAGTTATGCTTGGAGTGCTATTACAAGCCGTAAAGCAAAAAATAGAAACAATTGCCAAAGCAAAAATAGCAAATATATTTTTCTTCATCAAAACCTCTACCTTTAGTATTTTCATAATAACACTTTTTTAATCTTTAAAGCAAATGTTTTGACGAATTTTAGAACTTTATATATAGATATTAATATTATTAATATTTATTAAATACAATAAAATTAATAAAATAAAATAATAATTATAAATTTATTTTATTTTTTACTAATTAAACAATAATATAAAAATTTGTATTATAATTTTATAAATACAATTTTTATATAAAAATAATAAAAAAAAGAATAAAATTATTTTATTCTTTTTCTGAACTATTATTTATTTGTGAAGAAATATTTATTTTATCTTGTAGTTGTTTCATTCTGATATCATACAATCGACAACAAATCTCATATAATTGTTCTGAAGAGCAAGAAAACTTTATTTCCAAATTATTTTTTGTATTTAATGGATTATCTCTAAGAAAAGTTTGATAATCTTCAGTAGAAATCTTTCTCTTTTTAAATCTGTGTCTCTTTTTTCTTAACAGTTTTAACAAATCTTCACCTTGTTCTGTTAAATCAAAGAAACGAATTTCATTATCTTCTTTTAAATCTATTCTGCTATGCATGATCGCATCTCGCATAAATTCAAATGTTTTATTTTGTCCTTCGTCAGCCTGCCGACTCTCAATTTGCCCTTCATAATCAAATTGTTCGTCAAAACAAGTAGAAAATATGAATTGAGAATATAATATAATATCAATATCCAACAATTTATTATATAAAAAATTCCTTTTATTATCATATAATTCTTTTCCTAAAAGTTCAAAACCAGGAATTTGTTCTATTTCTTTAACTTTTTTTAATATATCTTTCCATTTTACGTTTTGATTTTCTATCATATATTTATTTATAAATTCACTTACAAAAATTATTAAATATTTATCAAGAAAATCAATATTATTCCCTTTATCATATTTATCAAAATCTTCAGTTCCCACCACAGTTTTATCTCTTTGTCGAGAGATAGTTTTTAAATAATTCATCTTTCTCAATTTTCTTGCCAACTTTTTTAATTCTGAAACTGAAAAACTACTTAAAGGTTTTAATTCACTATAAATATTGCTTAAAAAAAACTTACATGCAACGTCATTTTTCAAAAGACCTTTAGTCATTGACATATATAAAGATTTTTTAAGTTCTTCCATGCTAATTACTCTATCTTCAAATTTAAAAAAGATTTTACCACCACGCAAAAAGATTTTATCATCATAATGTGCACCATGATTTCTTATTGAACTTAACAAATCAAAAACATTAACTTGAGAAGTTTTTTGTAAAATAGTTTTTAATTCCTGATCATCTTCCATATTATCCGTATTCATAAATGCTTCAAATTGTTCTTTATAAGCAATAAACTTAAATAATGAGTAGAATTCTCCTAAATTATTTAATTTATTAATAAAAAACATTAAATTATTATCTTTACTCAACATCTGTGCTTTTGCTTCTGAAAAACTTAAATTTTCATCCATCATTTTCTTTTTTATTTGAATTAATAATTGCCACAATTTATTATAAAACTTTAAATTTATTTGTTGACTTCTTTCTTGTATCATAATTCCCTCGACAAACTTTCCCCATAACTCTATTCATTTTCTTCCTCAAAATGCTTTTGGCAATCACTTTGATATATTTCTACGATATTATTACATAGATTTAATAAATCTTCTCTGCTTATTTCTACTTTATCTTCTACATTTTCATCTATAAAAATTGGATTATTTCTCAAAACTGCTTGAACTTCTTTATCGGTTAATCTTCTCTTTTGTTTTCTTACATTTTTTAAAATAGTATAACCTTGTGAATTTAATCCCTTACATAAGATTTTATTATCTTTAGTGATTTCAAACATACCATGCATAACTGAATTTCTTATATTTTCAATTATTTCGCTAACAGATGTTTTACTTGTAGTTGAGAAATCAATTTCATGTTCATAATTATCTTTATATTTTGTATCATAACATTTACTAGATAAAACAAATTGAGCGTAAAGCATTGCATCAACATCAAGAATTTGTTGGTCATTTGTAAACATTTTTAAAACATCTTTAAAATTAGGATATCCTTTATATTGTCCAATAAATTCAATTATTTGTTTCTTTATCTCGCTCCATTTTGCTTTAGGATTTGTTAATGTTAATTCATTAAGTTTTTCACTTGCCATAATTACCAACAGTTTATCCATTAACTTATTACTATTTAATTCTGCATTATCAAATTTAAAATCTTGTTCACCCTCTGACTTTGCCAAAGATTCAAACAAAGATTTTTGCCCACTAAATGGAACATATCTTAAATTTTTATGAGAGACATTTGTTGCCATCGTAATTTTATATGCTTTAAATGTTTTAAGTAAAGTAACAATCATAGACTTCAAATATCTCTTCAATTCATTTGCTGATAAAGAAAACTTATCGGTAGAAACGGTATCTCCGAAAGTTGAAATTTTTAATCCTGCATGTGAAACATTGTTTCTTAAATATGAAAGAAATTCCAAACAACCATCAATATTAGGAAATTTTGAAATTAATTGTTTTTGATATTCATCTTGATTTATCATATCTAAATCAAGAAGGGCTTCATATTGTTCTTTAAATGCAACAACTGAAAACAAGTCATAATATATTGAAAGATTATTTATTGCTGATAGATAAAATGTATCTATATCATTTATTTCTTTTTTATCAATAGCCGATATGATTTCTTCTAAACTCAAGTTCCTTTTGATCATTTCTTCTCTTAATTTGAGCAATGTCATCCAAAGATGATTATGAAATCCAATATTAATAAAATCATCAAATCCAGCCAAATGCTCTGATATATTTTTCATTTTACCTTCCCCTCATAAATAAAATATCATAAGAGTAATCAAATGTCAATATCGCATATCTATAAAAATCATTTTATAAAAGAATTTAAACAACTTTCATTTTTTTACAAAATTTTACAAAATGTTACAAAATTGCTTGGTTTATCTTAAAATATATGATATCATAAACATGACACAACAAATCATAGGCTACCTTCCTCGAGTGCTCATGTTTTGTTGTGTTACCAATAAAAAAGAATGTGGATTCACATTCTTTTTTATTATTAACTAAAATACCAATATTATAACTTTATTCTATATCTAACTGCATATTTTGAAATTTATAATCTTCTATGTTATTTTCAATTTCATGCATTTTTTTTAAATACATTGATAAAATTATTTAAACTTTTAGGCCATTTTTGGTTTAAATCTCCACTTTGTAAAAACTTATAACAATTTTCAAGATTACAACCTAAATATTCAGAGCATTCTTTATACTTATCTTTTATATATTCATACCCAAATTAATGAAACTTTTCAGTCAACTGCATTATTTGTCTAAAATTTCCCTTGCCTATATAAGATTCTAAAGTTTTATCAGCATCTTTACTCATATAACTTTCTTTTAACTGTTCAATATTATTTTCAATAAATTTACCTAAAAGAGGAAACCCATTACAATATGAACTTTTCTGATATTCTTTATCACCTATAACTAACCCATCTGCCCTCATATTTTGTGAAATTTTAATTGATAAATAATCATTTATTACTTCATTAAACCTAATAAAACTCTTTGAAAATTTGACGGAGCATAATTTGATATGTCAATTTTAATACCACATTTGCTGTAAATTTCTTGACAATAATTATCTTTCAAAAAATCTATCTGTGAACCTATATAATTATTAACCTGACCAGTCAATTCTTCGGTATTTCCTCGTAAAAATAGAAAAACAGTTTTTGAAATTTTATCTTCAATTTTTTTACGATATTTCTCACCATAAAAATCTACAAAATATTTTGTAATTTGCGTTAACTTTCCCTCTATTGGATTTGCAATATTAATAGGCTTTTTTTCATGTTCCATACAAACCTCTTTAGGTTAAATAATTTCTTTAATTAATTTAATAAATTCATTATAATTAGGTGGGAATTTATTGATTCCTTGATATGTATATACATCATTGCCTTTTGTTATAATAATTTCATAATTTTCACTATCTGTAACAGGAGAATAACTTATATAACGATTTTCCCAAGATGAAATTATCTTTTCGAGTCTACTTATAAACTTATCTACATCAACTTTTACAGATTTTGAATTTACCCATATTATTTTTTCTTTTCCATCGACTTGAATCTCATAATTATTTTTATAACTATTTATGTTTATAAGTATATTCATACAATCATTTTCCCCTTTTTATCATTGTATCATTATTATCTTTAAATTTCAATATTAATATTATTAAAAAATGTCAGGAGATAAGTCCCAACATTTATTATAATTATAAACTATTTTTGTTTTTATCTTCTTGTTTATTTTCTTTATCTACTAAAATAGATAACTTCTTCTTTTCCATTTTCCTTTTAATTAATTCATAAACAATCATAAAAATTATATAAAAAGCAATAAAGATTGGAATAAGCAACCATACTGTCAAAGGGGTCCCTGAAAGAATTGGATTCATAATGTAAAAAGCATCATCGTATCCTAAAACAGAAATTAAAAATGCACCAAAAGTTATATACGATAAAAATCCAATAACTATATTTGGCCATTTTTTATAATTTGGTGTAAACCAACCAACAAGACATAATAATAATGACATATAAAAACTAGTTGCATGATGTAAAAGACCTGAAATAGTATTACTATACCAAAAAGAGATATTTTGTCCTATAAAATCTGGATATATTATTGTAATAAAACCTCCAACTAAAGCAAAATAAAAAACAAAATGTAAAACATTATTATTCCTTCGACCAAACATTGTTGCCAAAGATAATACAAGACTGCTCATACCACAAAAACTATCGGGAATCAAATACCACCCATTATTTTTAGAAACAGCAATAGAAATTCTATTCCATAAAATAAATACAAATAAAAGCGCCCCTACACATCTTACTATAATGTCTTGCAATTTTTCATTCTTAACATAAAGTTTTATTATCACTAATGAACTTATTGTAATCACTGCAAAAATTGCAAGAAAGGTTAAATGCTGCCACCCAAAGATTTGAGGATTCATAAATATACTCCTATAAAAATAATAGTTTATTGTTTTCAAAACAAAATTTTTAAATATATACCTTTTTAAAATAGCACATTTAAAAAATTTTTCAAAATAATATAATTAGTTTTAAAAAGTTTGTTATAAAGTAAAAGTTTACATGAATAATAAAATTAATATCTTATTAATTTATAAATCTATAATAAAACTCTATAACATAAATAAGCATCATAATGCTCAAAAAGAGAAAAACAAATTAATAAAATTTATAAAATTTTTATTAAAATTGTTGACAAAGCAAAAAGTTTTTGATATTATAGGTATGCAAACTTAAAAATAACATATTCCCCAGTAGCTCAGTGGTGGAGCGCTCGGCTGTTAACCGATAGGCCGTAGGTTCGAATCCTACCTGGGGAGCCATAGTTTTTCCTTTATTTAAAAGGGAAATAGCAATTTTTAAGAATTGCAAAATCGATTTATAAATAGTTTTGACACTCAATTTGACACTCAAATTTATTAAAGAACTATTATTAATCCTAAAAAAAGACTAGATTCAAATCTAGTCTTTTTTTATTAATTCAAACTATTCAATTTTTATTTTTGCTATTTATAAATAAATTTTTTATTTATTAATTCCTAATTTAATTAAATCTTCTAATTCAGCAAAAAGATCATCAACGATAAATTCTTTATCGCATAAACAATCTTTCCAATCACGCTCATCAAACTCTCCACCATTATCTAAATCATCTATCCTTTGAATTGCTAATGTCAGTAATTCAACAAGAACATCCTTAGGCATATCTTGAAAACCAATTTGATTATGTGAAAATTTTTCACGCAATTGTTTAACTTTCTCTTTATTTTTAAACTCAACTTTTTCAATCATAATTTTCTCCTTATTAAAATGGTATATTATCATCTTCTACTGGTTGCAATGCTATTTCGTCTATATCCAATTTTTCTTGAATTACTCCAGATTGTTTTTCTATATGTTTCATTTTATTACTATCAATTCTAATCACATTATGAATTCTTCTTAATAGTGCCTGATAAGTTTCTGGTTCTTCTTCCTGTATCTTTAAATATTGTTTTGAAAGAGGTATATTTGAAACAATGTAAACTTTTGTATAAACTGCTATCTTATCATTGTATCTACAAGGAAGTTGTAAAGGATATCCATCTAAATAATTTAACATATCAGTAATTTTAAATGAACTTCTAAACTCATCAAATAAAATAACATCTTGCTTTTTATACGCATCAAATGCTCTATTATCATAAAATGTTACTCTATAAACATTACTATATCCACCATACTTTTCCATAACTTCCTTAGTCTTTCCAATACCAGGTGGACCATAAATATATGTAACACTTAATTGTCTAAATACATTCTCTTGACTCTCCTGAAGAACCATTTTTTCTCGTTCTTTTAATTGTCTACCATACTGCAATGTCTGTGAAGGGAATATTTTACAAACCATTTCAAAAGATACTCCCTCATCAATCATTTTAATTGCTCTTGCTAAATCAGTCCTTTGCCGTTCTTCTTCAAATTCACCAACTTCATAAGGTCCAGAAACTCGAGTATCTACTTTTGAACAATATTCTCTACACCGAACAGCAGAACTAATCATCGGAGCAAAATGACATCCTGCAGGAATTAATGAAGTTTTTAATTTGCTAAAATACTGAGGTGTTCGAAAATTTACAAAAAACTGAAAATGAATAGTCCCTTTTTCTTCACCTTTCTCTCTTTGAAAAACTGCAAATTGCAATATTTCTGAATCATATAAATCTTGCCAATGCTTTTGAAATTCTTCATCTGTCATTTTTGGATTATTCCAAGTGCCAACCCAACAACGACCTCTTGAATTCCTTTTCTCTGCATTATGCTCTCTTTCATTTTCTTCATAAACTTCAAACTCTTCAATCTCTGATTTCAAAAATTTCATAATAACCCTCATTAATTTACAGAACGCAGTGCTCTTAACTATTTTTTATAAAAAATCGCTATAACCCTTATAAATAAAGCAATTCCCGTGGAACGCAGAGCCTAAAAGGTAATACTATACTTTTAGGCTCTGCGTTCTTTAATAAATTTCATAGTATTTACCAGCTTTTTCATAAGGATTATGTATTGTTGAAATATGGAAAAGTCATCGACTTTACCACATTTCAGACAATACCGCCATGCTCACGGTAAACTATGGATAAGTGGAAAAGTTAAAACTTTACCACTAACCCACAGTTTACTGGAAATGTGGATAACTCTCCTGGAGAGTAACCCACATTCCCACATGGTTATGACTGTTATCCAATCACTTTTAATCTCAATCTTCCGATTTATAATCAATAACCTTTTTCATATCTGCTTCTATTTGATTATCAAATAAAGAAACTGTTATCTCATCGCTAACAGGTTCTTTTGTCTTAGAATCTATCTCTCGATACATTCCATTACCTACACTTCTTAACTGTGGCATTTCAATATATACTGGGATCTTTTTATTAATTATCCTCAAACCTTTATTAAAATCTCGAAGAATTGTCTTCGCACATTTTCTACGGAATGATCTTGGCAATACTTCCCGTTTCTCTGAAAGTCCACAAAAAAGCAATATACAATCATCTATTAATCGACCTTTATTCTTTAAGCGTTTCATAGAAACTTCTGAATTATAAAATTTATTTTCTTCCATTTCTTTCTCCTAAAAAATATCATTCTCTTCAAGTTTATCTTCGACTTTTCCAATTTTATTGTCTTCCTGTTTTTTACTATCAATAAAAAACCCATCAGGTGGAATCATGCCAAATTCTTCACCAAAATTATCTAAATCTTCGATTTTTTCTATTTTATTAAAATTTTCTATCAAGAAATCTTGATTTTCTCTACCTAATAAATGCAAGTATTTACAAAACTCAGTATCATAATTTTTAAAAAGACACTTATGAATTATCAAGTCATATTCTTTACAATTCTTCTTAACCGAAGATGATTCAAAATACTCAACATCTCGATTGCTTTTCCATTCTGTTATATGCAGTTTATGACCTATTACAATACCTTCCTTATTCTTCAACATTTCTACATCACCTTGTAAAAGAATAAATCGATTGGTTATTCTTCTAAATATTGTGCAAATATCACCAAAATATTGAGTATCTAAAACCATATCATATTTGCCATGCCTAGATGTCTTTATAAAACCTTTAAATGAATCTCTAAATTTATTATAAAGATAAGCATTAAACACATTATAAGCTTCAGTAATACAAAACAATGAATAAGGTGGAAAAAAGTCAGTTTCAAACAACTTATCAAACAAACCTAAACGATAAGGATTACAACGATATACTTTTCTATCTGGAATATGGGTTCCAGAACAATTTATATCATAGTTAGCAAAACATAAATGTTTATAGTTCTTAGAAAAATGAAAACCCAATTTATTGTAACTATCCACTACTTTATAACTCTTCCAACAATCTTGAAGTCCATGCAACATTTTTCCAATCGCTATCATTGTCAAAAGTAAAGTCTTGCCTGTCCCTTCATCGCCTGAGATTATAATCTTACCTATTCTTTCGTCATAGTCGATAAAATCTTTAAAATCAATCGTCAAGGTTATTCTTTAGTTTCGACTAAATATACAACCCTCTTATTTTTATTTAAGAAATTATCAACTATTTCATTTTTTGTCTTTTTAGTCAAATTTACTGTATTTTCGATAAAACGATGATTCGTTCCCTTTTGATTTGTTGCTGTAACAAAACAATCAGAACCTTTTTCAACTTTGCCATAAACATTCAAATTTTTATTAATTTGATACTTTCCGTTCTTATTCTTTTGCCAAACTTTATCTGCAGTCATTACTTGCAATTTAACTAAATCTTTATTCTTTTTTTGTAAATTTCTTGACATATTAAACTCCTTATCTTATACTTAAATTAACCTGGATGGTCTTAATTGACAGTTGTGCAATGCGTAGCAACCATGTAAGGAAGTATACAGGTTAGTAATTTTGAGCTAGTCCTTACAATAAAAATAGCCCCTTATTAGGGGTTATTTTTATTTATTGTAATAATCATACTTTTGCTTATTTGACCCCATTTTTCGCTTAATACGATTTGCTTTATTCGCAAGTTCAACTCGTCCCGTAAAGCCTATTTTCTTGCCTTGCTTATTTATAGAATTACTTGAATTTGCTTTGTTTTTATAATATTCATACTTTTCTTTTAAAGTATATTTTTTTACTTTTACACCCGTAATTGGGTCAATTACCTCATAAGACATAATTTACTCTCCTTAACTATTTTTGCACTGTTTGTGCTTGTTTTTTATTATTTTTAAAACACTTGTAATATAAATCAATAATCTTTCTATCAACATATCTACGAGCTGGGAACAATCTATATTTCTGTCCGTCAGTTAGTTCAAACAACACACAAACATAAGTATTTGTTTGTTCATCTTGGTCTTCTATAATATCAACTGCACCTGTTTTATATTCTTCTACCAACTTCTTTGACTTTATAAAGTTAGATTCTCCACTTTTTCGATATGCCATAAATAAATCATAAAGTCCTTCAGAATCTTTAAATTCTACAACTTCATTGTTAAAAAATGTTACAACTGCAACATCTCTAAAATTGTATCTAGTTTTAATTCTCTTAAACTCAATACTTTTTACCATATCATTAATATCTTCTCTTAATTTTACTACTTCTGTCATTTTCATCTTCTCCTTATTTCTTATTTTTTTATTCAACTTTAACTATTGAATATGTGCAAAGACTCTTTGCTTTGACTTACAGTTTTATTAAATTGTTTCTCATAATCATTAATTCCGGACTTAACAATTATGATTTGGCTAACACAAAATAGGCGAGGGTCTTCCTATTCTGTGCTATGGTAGTGGGTAGTATTTTAAGTGTCCCCACCAACGCACTCTGTTATATCAATAATATTTTCTTTCAAAAACCTTTTAAATTCTTTTCCGTCCCAAAACACAAGATATTTATCCGTCGAATGATGATACATTAATCTTTTATATTTAACTTCAATATGGTCTACTTTCTTTCTATACCTATTTAAAATTGACTGCGAATAGAGTATATTAAAGAGACAAAAACACTTTAATATTTTAAATTTCTCATTAAACATATTTGTTTTAATCTTCCTTAATAGTTGTTTGACTTTCTCCAACTACAAACTCAATATTTTGAGTTTGAGCTAATAACATTTTTGTTGTATTTCCCCAACATTCAGAATAATCAAACATTTCCCAAGTATTATCTGAAGAGTTGTATTTTAAATCAAGATTAATCAAACTATTAAAACCATAAGATTTTAAAGTTTCTATTGCTTCAGATGACAAAGAAGTATCAACTTCAAATGAAACATTAACTTTAATTTCTTGCCTTTTCTTATCAAATTCAACAGAATCTAACCAATTTATACTATAATTTAATACTTCAAACCATGTATCAGCAGAACCTTTCATTTCAACATATAAATCAAATGAAACTAATTGATTATCTTTTATTTCAAAATCAATAGTAACTCGATGAGCATAAGTTTTAGTATCTAAATCTGGTGTGTTATAATCAACTAAAGAAACAAAATGATATGATGAATTTATGTAATTTAATTTTGCATTTAAAACAATATTATCAACAATTAAAAAATTTGTTTCATCTATTAATTGATTGTTATATTCCCAACCTGCAAAATATGTATTATTAGTAAAAGTTGGAACATATTTTTCTTCAATTTTGTTACCTTCAAGAACTTTTACTACATAATCTTCTTGACCTGCAACTTTATAAGTTACAGATTTATAATACTTAAGAACAGCAACAAATTCAGTATCTGCATTAATTTGATATGTAGAAACATTATCAACTTTAACTCCGTTTACAGTCCAATAGTCAAAAACATAATCTTCAGTATCTGCAAAAACATAATCTGTTGCATATTGTCCAAAATTTACTGTTTGTGTATCAACTATTACGTTATTAACTTTAAAAGTAACTTGATATGAAGTTTTTTCAAAGTATGCTACAAAAGTTACATTATTTTCAATATTGTATGTGTATGGGTCAACAATATCACTTGTATTTTCTATAACCCAACCTTTGAAAGAATCATCATTTAATCGTTCATCTTCGATTTCAGTAGGGTGAGTGCCTTTCTTAATTGATTGAGTAGATACAACTTCATTTTCTATCTTAAATATAACTGTAGCAAAATTTTCTCGCTGTAAAGTTTCAATTATACTTTTATAATTTTCAATTTCTTGTTCTAAAGAAGAAACTTGAGAAGTAAGTTCATTAATTGATTGTTGCAAGTTATTTTTATCGCCTTTTAAATTTTCAATAGTTTCATTTAATGCATCTATAGTGCCATTTAATGTAGAAATAGTAACTAAATGATTATCAATAGTTTCTTGCAAAGTTGCATTTTGAGATTTTAATGACTCTATTTGCTCATTCAACTCATTTATTAAAGTTTGATTTTCTGAAATATCATTTTTTAATTCATCAATTTTTTCTTCAAGTGAAGAAATAGTTGTGTTATTTTCTTCAATAGTTACAATATATTCTTCTACTTGTTTTGTCAGATTATCAACTTGTCCGGTCAATGTAGTAACTGTATTATTTAATTCTTCATTTTTTGAAATATATTCTTGATTTTCTTTAGTTAAATTATCAATTTGAAGCAATAATTCTTCTTGATAATTTGTTAAATTTTTTATAGTTTGCTCTAATTGTTGGACATATTCAATATTATTAGAATTTTGATATTTATCATTAACATTTTTAAATTTGACACCAAAAACTATACCTGCAATAGAACCAGCCAAAAGAACAAGAAGAACAATAGCACCTATTATTTTTTTAATCATATTTACTCCTTTTACTCATCAATAAACCAACTTAATGGACATTTTATAAACACATAATATAAACCTTTAAATAACCAAATTACACAATTAAAAATAAATTTTAATATAATCAAAATCACAGGCCATATCACAGGGAAAAAGGCAATAATTAAAGCTAATAATGAAATAGCTATAATTATATAAAATATTCTTTCAAGCCATTTCAAAAATAATTGCCAACGATCAGTTTCTCCATCAGGAGATGTGTCTCCTGTTTGTTTATTGTCAACTACTCCAAGATTAAAAACTTCACCATTTATTTCAAATTTTAATCTTAAAATAGTAACTTCTTTTACTCTTGTTGCGTCATAATGTGGGTTCCACATTCCATTAAATTCAGTATAAGATGTTTCAACAAATCTTAATACCCATTGCATATCCTTTATATTTTCTTTTATTTCATTAGATAAATTATTATCAGAGTTATTTATAAATTCACTTACTTTCTCAATTCTTTTCCAAGTATATTTATTACCTAAAGGTCCTGATGGATCATTTGAAGCTTTATCATCAGCTTTTAATGTCTTTTCTATAGTTTCTACTTTATCTGCAGTCCATCTACCAGTAGCAAGAGAACCTGAACCAATTTCAGCAATATAAGTAACATCTGCTTCCATTAATTTATCTATAGAATATTCTGTTGAAAAAGCAATATAATGACTATCACAAGACTCTTCCCAAAGCCAAAAACCATTTAAAAATCTAACAAAACCTACATATTTATTTTTAATTTCAACTGTTTTAGTTGATAAACATGTATAAGTAACATTCCCATTAACAGTACTTGCTGTATATAATTTAGCAACTTCATAAGATTTTTCATTACCTTCATTTTCTCCAGGTAAAGAACCATCAATATCTTTATCATATTTTCTAAAAATTGAAGATATATCATAGTATCTTAAAGCATCATCTTTTATTTGAAAATCATTAACTTTATATTTAAACAATGTATTTGAATTATTTATAAAAGATAAAGTATAATTTTTATATTTTAAATTATCATTAATTCCTGTTGATATATTAATACTAGTTGCATAGTCTTGATAAAAAGGTTGATATGTATAAATAAATAATTCTTTTTGATTACTTTCTGCTATCTGAATAATTTTCAATGAATAATCTTTTTCTACTACTGGATAATCTTCAATATTAAATGTTTCATCTTTTTGCAAATCGTCTAATACATTTGAATATTCATTATTATCAGCATTTGTATAGGTTGGAATAAAAGATAAAAAAGAAAAAAGGCAAAAGAAAATTATGAATATGTATAATAATAAATTCATGTTTTTTAACTTATGTTTTATTTTCATAATATACTCCTTTTACCTTTTATTCTTTAAGCAACTATTGTTAAATCTGAATAATTTTCAATGTCTTCAACATTTTGCAATTCTGAATCTTCTTCTGTAGGTTCTTTATCTTCTTCTATTTGCTCATTCTCTTGTCCCCAAGACTTTATCTCATCTATTGGGTTAGTTTTATGAGCAATAGATAAGCCCATCCAAGTTGCAATAAAAGCAACTGCACAAAGCAATAAAAAACCAACTATTGCTTTTAAGCTTGTTTTTGTTTTGTAACTCATACCTTCTCTCCTTTTAACCCATCGTTTACACCTTTATCATAAGTAGAAATTAACTCATTAGATGATATTAACATTTCAGTCCATTCTTCTTTACAAAGATAATAGACACGATAGGCAAAATTAAATAAATTCAAAACTTTCATTTTATGAATTACTTCATCTATTCCAGAACATTCATAAACTACATTATTTGATACAATCCTAAATTCTTTTTCTTCCATTTTCTAAATCTCCTTTTTCATTTTTAAAAATTTATGCTATAATCCTTTTTAAGGGAGGAATAATTATGGATGATCTTCAACCAATCTTTGATAAATTAAATAAAAAGAAAGAACTAATCATTGAATATGAAGATAAATTTAATAAACTAGATGAACAAAAAGACAATTTATCTTCAAATAATTTTTTCAAAGAACAGAAAAAACTTTACAAAGAATTTCAAAAACAAATGAAAATCATTGAAAAAATCAAAGTTTAAATCATCTTTAATAGATGATTTTTTTATTCCTTTAATGTGTAATACCAAACATCACCATTTTGATATTCAAATATTGCATTAACAACTTTTGCATTTTTTACTTTCTTATTTGGTTTTGCAATAAAACGAACTTTTATCTTATCTTTCTTACTATCTTCTTTACACTTTTGCCAAAAAGAAACAGAAGTAGATAAATCTTCAAAACATGTAAAATATTGTTTTTTCTTTACATTACTTTTTTCAACTTTGTATAATGCCATAATTAACCCCTTTCATAAATTAACACATTTCCTGTAATTGTTAGGAATAGTATAACACTAAAAATGTGTAAATGCAAGCATTTTAACACAATTTTTGTAATTTTTTATTAAATAATAAAAAAATTATTACATTTAAAGTTATTTTCCACTAAAATACTTTTAAGGAGGGATTATGAATATAAAAAAAATTAGATTAACAACAGGGAAAACTCAATTACAAGTAGCGAAAGATTTAAATATATCACAACAAAATTTTTGTAGATATGAAAATGAGCAAAATGAACCAGATATAAAAACCTTAATTCAAATAGCAGATTATTTTGATGTAAGCTTAGATTTCTTATGTGGTAGACCAAGACCTTATGACCTACCAAGCACTGCAACAAATAATCAAAAACAAGCAATAAACATTATTTTGCAACTTAATGATGTTAATTCATTACGAGCAATTTCATACTGTGCCGGGTTACTTGCTGGCCAAAACTAACTCGGCGCTAAAATTCATAATTTCTAACTAAACTATAGACACAAGGAGAGATTATGAAAAAACAAATAATACAAAATTTTTTAAAATATAGCAGAACAACAAAGTAAACTACTTGAACAAGCTACAAACTGTAACATTGCAATAACTGAATTTCTAAAAGGATTGATGGATAGTTCTTCTGATATAAATACCATTATAGAAGGAGATATTTATCAAGATATGAAATATAAAGGACATAAAATTGAAAAAAGAAAAGACGGAAGATGGCAAGCAAGAATACGAGAAAACGGAAAACAATATTGTATTTATGCAAAAACTCAAATAGAATGTTTAAACAAATTAAAAGAACTATTTAAAGAAAAAACAAAACTCATAAAACCACAAATAAAATTATACGAAGCCTGGGAACTTTGGTATAATAAATACAAAAAACCTTTATATAAAGAAAGAACTTTGAAAAATATACGAAGTGTTTTTAAAAACCAAATTCAAAAGTATTTTGAAAATAAAAATATTAAAGATTTAAATTCATTAAATTTTAATTTGGCAATCAATAAAATCGAACAACCTAGAATGAAAGAATTTACTACACAATATATTAAAGACTTTTTAAAATCTATCTATAAAGAAAAATTAATTAAATATGATATTGCTGATGAAATTAAACCATATCATAGCATAAGAAAAGAAGGCAACTCTTTATCAATTCAACAAAGAAAAATCCTGATAGAAAAGTCATATTTAATTGAAGATGGAGAAATGTTTAGATTCTATTTATTCTCAGGAGTAAGACCAGCAGAAATATTTTTAATAAAAGACACAGACATTGAAAAAGACTTTATTCATGTTCCAGGAACTAAAACAGAAAAATCTGACCGATACATACCACGATTTAAACAATTAAATGAAGTTTTAGAAAAATTAAAAAATGTAAAAGGTCAACTTTTTAAAATAAGCGAAACAACAAGAAAAAGAAGAATTTATGAATTAAGAAAATTATGTGGTTTTCACTTTAATGTAAAAGATCTAAGAACAACATTTGCTACAATGTGTGCAGAAAATGGAGTTCAACAAAATGTTATTGCAAAATGGCTAGGTCATACCAATGTTACAACAACAAATAAATATTATATTAAAGTTCTAAATGACTATGAACAAGAACAAATAAGGAATTTAGAACAAAAAATTGACACTCAAATTGACACTCAAAACAATTAAAAAATGATAAAATAGCAAAAATAAAACACTATATACAGTGTTTGTGAAATTTAATTATATACTATATATAGTGTTTTTGCTTATTTTCCGCCCTGTTAACCGATAGGCCGTAGGTTCGAATCCTACCTGGGGAGCCAGAGTTACTCATAGTATCGAAATGTTTAGAAATTTGTTCTTTTTCTTCATTAGATAATGGAGTTGAAGAACTATCCTTGCGAAAGCCTATCAAAACATCCATACTATGATTTTTATTTACCCTAATTCCTTTTACATAGAGTTTTATTGCCACATCTATTGTTGCATCATCTAAATTTTGTATTTTATTAATTAAATCTTGTTTAATTCTACTTGCACTTATTGTTGACAAGTAGTTTTTATTTTTTATACTCTTAATTTCTTCAATAAGAGTATTTTTCTTTTCTTGCAGTTCATCCATTTCTTGTTTCATTTCTGGATAAGCAAGACCATTTTTCATAAGGTCAATTAAATTTTTGATTTGTGCCTGAACCTTATATAGTTCTTTTTCTTCTTTATCTACACTTTTAAATTCTTGTTTATATGAATTTTCTATATTCTCTGAAATATCATCCAAGTTTAAACTTAAAAGCCAATTCTTCATTGCATCCCGAACCAAAGCGTTTGCTAAATTAGCATTAACATTTTTTAAATCACAAGATTTATTGTTTCTTTTGTTAGAACATACATAACTTACAGTGGTATGCCCTCTTGAGTCTGTAGTGCTGTAACCTTGTAACATAGCATTACATTCACCACAATAAAGCAACCCACTTAATAAGTAGTCATGTTTTGCTTTATTTGAGTTCTTGTATTTTCTACCTTTTAATCTTGCTTGTGCTAGTTCAAATGTTTCTTTGTCAATAATTGCAGGGATAGCATCTTCAATGATAACGACTTTATCATTCTTTTTGCCTACCCATTTATGCATTTCTCTGTTTATATTTTCCATCCAGACATATCTTCCAATATATCTTGGGTTCTGAAGTAAGCCATTTAAAGTTGATTTTGAAATAGGATTGCCTCTTTTACCTAAAACTCCATATTGTTTTATATCTTCCAATATTTCATTATAGGTATAACCTTGATTATAAAGTTCAAATATTCTACGAACAACTTCAGCTTCTTTTTCATTTATTACATATTGTTGATTTACAATATCGTAACCTAGAGGAGCAAAACCACCTAAAAAAGCACCATGTTTCGCTTTGTTATATTTTGCATCTATTGATTTTTGACGACTTTGTAATACTGCGTGTTGACCTATACCAACATGAATAAGTTCGGTTAAAAAATCATCTGGATTAAGAATATCACCAATTTTTTCTGTTGCAGACAAAACTTGAATATCAAGAGCTTTCATTTCTTTTCTAAATTGAAACCAATCAACAACATCACGACTTCCACGAGTTACATCATAAAGCACTACACAATCAATTAATTTTGCTTTAGCAACATTCAACAAGTTGTGATATTGTTGTCTATTTGTATTTGTTCCTGTAGTTTCTTCATCACTAAAAATAAACTCTACTTGAATATCGTATTTCTTACAATATTCTACACAGATGCTTACCTGTGTTTCAGTAGAGTTCTCAGTCTGATTACTTGTTGAATATCTTGTATAAATTGCCCCTTTTTTCATTTTACTCCTTCTTTGCTTTTTTATTGCAAAATACTAAAGTTATGCCAACTATTCCCAATATAACCATAATAACAAAAATTATTAAATATCTTGTTAAATCTATTGCCTTAACTACAAACATAAGCAAACCTAATACATATAAAATAATATTGAATATAAAAGCTAAACAACCAATTAATCTTTTAACTTTCACAAAACTTAAATCAATATCTTTTTTCAACTTATCCATACTTTTTGCTGTAACAAAACAAGCAATTTGTCCAATAATTAAAATTAAACCTAAAATAAATATTAACCAATCCATAACCTCTTTCCTTTTTATAAATTACTTTGAAAAGCTACTGCTTTCCCTAAAATATGAATATTGTTCAATTCTTCTCCTTCGTATATAAACGGTTGATAATTTTTATTAGCAGGCATAAGCATTATTCTGTTTTTATTTGGCTCATAAAAAACTTTTTTTAGTGTAACTTCATCGTTGATAAGAACAACAGCAATTTCTCCATTTTCAACCATTTCTTGTTTTTTAACAAAAACCAAATCCCCGTCATTGATTCTTGCTTCAATCATTGAATCACCTTTTGCCCATAAAGCAAAGTCAGGGTGAACAGTATTTATAGCATCAACATAACATTCCAAATGCTCTTCAGCATATATTGGTTCGCCACAGGCAACAGTTCCAAGAATAGGAACTGTTATTTTTTTTATGCTTGTAAAATCAACGAATGGATTTTCTTTCCCATATATTAAATAATCAATCGTAACATTCAATGCTTTTGCTATAGACTTTAAAGTTTCTAAATTTAGGTTATCTGTATTTGTTTTTTTATCAAATACATTGTAAAGTGTTGATTTTTTTAATCCTGAAAGTTTTTGTAACTCTGCCTTAGATATATTTTTCTCTTGTAATAAAGTTAAAATTCTATCTTTTACTTTATCCATTTATTAACACTCCTTTTAAATAAGATAGCATAATAATCCAATTTTTGCAATATAAAATCCAAATATTTGGAATTTTATTAAAAAAATGTTTAATTTTTATTGACAAGTCTAAATAAATGGACTATAATTCTTAAAAATAGTCCATTTGAATGGACTTTAAAAGGAGTTGTTATGTTTAAAAATTTAAAAGCCGAAATGCTTAAACAAGATGTTTCTATAAACAAATTAGCCCAACATATTGGGGTAACAAGAGATACAATGTATAGAAAACTTATAGGAAGAATTAACATTACCATTCGTGAAGCGAAAAAAATCCAAACATTATTTCCCTTAAACAATTCTCTCGAATATCTTTTTGAGGAGGACTCATGCCAAAAAATGATATAGTAACAATAAAATCAGTAACTGCACCTACACAAATCCCAGAAAATGAGTGGAAAAGGTTTATAAGTGTGATTTACAAGAAGTCATTTGATGATGCTTTACAAGAAATCAAGTGGTCAATTATTGAAAAAATAAAAAAAGAAGAAAGTGAAACGACGCCAATCAACCCACTTTCTTCAAAAGAAGATTTAGAAAAGACAATTAGGCAACAAGCCTAAGCCTTTTTTAAACCTACCAAATTGTAACACAAAATTAATCAAAAATCAATTAAAAGGAGAACAAAACATGCAAAAAGAAATAGCACACCCTTCAATTATTACTTTTTCAATTTGGTGCGAATTAATGGAAATTAAACCTTGCCAAATTGAAAGTATTTTGGAATATAGAAGAATTTGCAAGAATTTAGGAGGTCCATCATGTTTAAAATAACTGCTAAATTCCAAAATGGAATTAAGAAGTCATACCTAACCAACTCTCTTTCAAAAAAGAGATATTGGAAGATAATTAACGAAGCTGAAGATGACGATATAGAAGTATCAATCGTCAAAATCAACGCAGAAGGTAAGCGACTACTGCTTTATGATAGCAATGTTATAAAAAAGTTAATGGAGGTGCTAAATGAAGAATTATGTGGCAATTCAATCAGCCCTATTTAAAGACCTTGAAATGGAATATACAGCACTTCAAGAAAAAATTAAACATTTACAAGCAAAAAGGCGTAGAGCTGGAAACTCTATAGAATTGAAAATTTAAAAGGAGAAATAACAATGTCTGAAGAAATGAAAAAATTTATCAAGTATTATTCTCCAGTTTTCATTATATGTTTAATGTTGTTGTGTTGGCTTATGTATTATTACCTATTTTTAGATTCTAAAATTTCAATAACCACAGCTTACTTAGACGATGCAACATACTCTGAAAATGAAACATTTTTTATTGAAGTCAATTATTATTCGAACGAAAATGAAAACGGGCAAGAAGTATTTGAAGTAAAATTTAATTATTACACTGACACTCGAATTCCTGAAAAAGACGAAGACGGAAACTTTGAAGCTAAATATATGTATTCAACAGGTGCTCAGTTTTTAGGTGGAATTCAATACACTTATAAAGAAGACACATCAATTTCAGAACTTTTTTCTAATCGTGCAGACCATTATTATACATTAAAAAATGGTTATTATTATGATACTGAAATGGGTGGAACATCTTTTACTTCACTAAAAGGACAATCATTAATTAATCAAAGTTCTTGGCTTTTTGATGTAAATGGAGAACTATGTAAAATTTGGTGCAAGTATTTAGATGAAAAAAACTTAGATGATATGTTTATTGAAAAAACTTTATGGATAAATCATTATTTAAAAATTGATACATCTTATTTTATCTTGAGTCTTTACAACACTATACAATCTCTTGATGAAGGAGAAAAAATTTTTGCTTTAAACTTATCAGATTATTTTTATGTAAATATTCAAAATGATGATGGAACATTTAATACACAACCAACAGATGATGAAAATTATTTATACGCTAACATAAAAGTCAATGTTAATAATAACGGAATGATTAATGCTAACCAATCATTATTTGGAATTGTTGAAGAAGATGCTGATTGGTCGTTATATGGTTCAAATTCTGATGAGTATTGGCAAGTAAGAACAGAATATAATCTCACTTTGAATGATTTTATTGTAGTTTCTGAAAGTCAAAAATTTTATTTAGATATAAAACAATCTTGCTTGAATTATTTAAAACCATTTAACTATTTAAACATTATTATCACAATAAATTTAGATGAAGTTAAAGTTGCATCTACACAAGTTGATATACAAGGTTTTACGCAAAAATTATATTCTCTTGACATTTATAAAATTATATTACACTCAACTACAGAACGAGAATTTGAAATATTAGATAAAGATATTCAAATTGAAAAGGATAACATAATCTCAATTACTTATCCACAGGAGGTGCAATATGCTTGATTGGTTATTTGGCGATAAAATATGGGACACCTTAATAATCATTGCAGTTATTGCTGCAGTAGCACTAGCCGTTTACGCACTAATTAAATACGAAAATGCTCGCCCTTATGTCATAGCAATATTCTGCCTAGTTTGGTTTGGTGGTGGTGTATTTAGTGCCTACACAATGATTGATTATTATTCTAGGGTTAGAAATCAAACTTATGGTGAATTACAGGAATATGACCCTTATGAAGATTTTAACTTTTTTGAGTATGATTTAACAACAATTAATTTTTATCCAAAAGAAGACGGAACTTATTATTTTGAGCAAGAATATTCAACTTCAATAGCATTTGAAGGTAATAATCAATATACACTTCTTCTCAACAACTCCCCTTGCAACAAAACAACCTCTTCTTATGGTCGCTTGTCAGGTGAAACCAAACTCTATTTTTATGATGTAGAGAATCAAGAAAATGCAGTAATTGATTTGAATATTACTTTAACTTTTTATTCTTCATCTTTAAAAATATCAATTGAAACAGATGCAAATGACTCAAACATTGGGTTTTTGCGAGAATACACCTATTGCAATGGTTTTAACCTCCGAATTATAAATAATGTTTACGAAGGAGGGATTATATGAAACAATTCTTAATTTTTCTTGGAATTTTCATTTCTATTTGTTCTATAGGTCTAGCTGTTTATTTTGGAATTTCTTCAAAAAACAATTATGAGAAAGGATACAATGATGGGACTGAAGATTTATCAGCTTACGAACAATTAATTGAAAATTATAAAAACACTATTTCAGATATGACCATTGAACTAGAAGAAAATAGAACGGAATTATCAGAAACTATAATTAAATTAAATAATGCATTAAGTCAAAATAATCAAAACAAAGAAACAATAAAAACTTTAACTAATCAAGTTGAAACATTAACAAATCAAATAAACGAAATGCAAGAAAAAATCAAATACTATGAAGAACTGTTAGAGGCTTATTTGGAAAATGATGAAAATACTTTTAAAGCCGAATTTTATATTAATGATGAACTTCAAGATATAAAAATAGTAAATGCTTCTGTTAAAGTCGTATTTCCAAATATTACAATAGAACAACCTTATTTATTCAAAGGTTGGTCATTAGATGGTGAAACAATTATAGAAGATACATCTAATTATTATATTGAAGAAGATACAAAATTTTATGCAGTAGTTAAATTTGATGCAAGTCGAAACAATGTTGTTTCTTATGTAAATAGTAACAATTACTATGCGATTTCATATTGCGAATCACCTGCCATGATTGACAATGTATTAACTGGTGAAATTGGTGCTAATTATAATACATTATTAGATGAAGTTAATGTATTCAAAGATGACATTATTAATAACTACAAATTAATTCTAGCCACACCAGACGGAATTGAAGAACTTGATTGTAAATTAATTTCACATTCAACCGAAAGAATCGAGATTGAAAATAATAACCATGAAATTGAAGTTTATAAAATTAGTTTCGCAAAAAATAATAAAACTTTTGAAATTATATACAAATTACTTCCTGATTTTGGTTCAATGGGTGGCAAATATAATATATGTCAATTTTTAGGATATGGAATTCCTAGTTATTCAGATGGTTCTTTGGTAGAACCAATAACATTAGCCTTTGTAAAAACAAGCGCTATTTAAAAGGAGAAAAATTATGTCAAAAAGTAAAGGAATAATTAAGAGTATAGTTGCAGTCGTATTAGTTGGAG